>Ga0114906_1000893_pt1 | contig 16060 bp, 16 predicted proteins | sample MalvirDeepMed_M9_FD_89687 | JGI IMG/M metagenome (GOLD analysis project Ga0114906, IMG submission 89687) | Marine viral communities from the Global Malaspina Expedition - Malaspina viral metaG DeepMed_M9 | ecosystem: Environmental > Aquatic > Marine > Oceanic | place: Mediterranean Sea...
GATATACCCATATCAAGACCCGGCGCTTTGTAAGTCCCAGGCAGATTGCAAAAATAAAGATGATTTATCTTGTTCCATAATATTATACGATGATTCTCTTAAATATATGAAAGAGGGCGATAAGTTTGCCTCTCAGAATTTTTATTTATCAGCCTCCATAGAATATTTACAGGCACTTTCGCGCCTATATGAAGCTGAAATTAGGCTTAATCGATCACAACATGCTGGAACTGGCTTTATGGCCAAGGTTCAAAAGAGAATATTAAAATGTGAGAAGATGCGCAACATTTACGGACAAAAACACCACTCTAAATGAAGCTCCTAGCCGAGAAAAACAAAAGAAAATTTGCAGTTGGCGATCTAGTACAATTTGATATATCACATATATTAGGCATTGTAACTGACGTGAGAATAGCCGCGGCCTTTAGCCCTTTAGAAGAAATATTAGATGTACAAGTTCGCTGGATTGACGGCGAAGAGTTCTGGTGTCTAGAGTTTACTTTAAAGTTGATTTCTAGTATCTAGAAACTATTTAGTAATATAATGAAACTCCTACTTGAAAATTGGCGTCGATATTTAAAAGAATCTGCCTCTTTATTAATAAAGGTTGGAGACACTCCTTTGAAAGTAGAAACAGCATCAGACGAAAAAAGCATAGAAAAGGGATTAATGTTTCGCAACGAACTCGAACCAGATTCAGGAATGTTATTCGTGTTTCCAGAGGCAGCACAAAGATCTTTTTGGATGAAAAATACAAACATTCCTCTTTCTATAGCATACGTGGGTGAAAACAACGAAATACTTAATATTGAAGATATGACCCCGCATGACACGAACGGCGTAAACTCACAAGGGAGGGCAAAATGTGCCATAGAAACAAACAGGGGATGGTTCAAATCTAATGGCATTGAACCGGGTGATTATGTTGAGGGAATAACATCATGAAACTCCTATTTGAAAGTTGGCGCACCCACATAGACCTTCTTCAAGAGCAGCTTTTAATTGAAGGTCGTATCGAAGACGTTAAAAAGAAGTATCCTCGGCTTGAGCCAATTATTGATTTCCTCGTAAGGCGAGATCCTTCTGGTAATCAAAAATATCTTGCTTGGGCCGCAAAACAAACTGAAGTGGCCCGGGAATGGCGCGCCCGAGGCCTTCCACCAGGAACTGGCTTAGACGTCGCACAATTAGAATCGTCATGGGTGCCAGAACTCGCAGACTTCATTGAGAAGTTCCACAAGTGGAACCAGCGTATGCCAAAGTATGGCTTTTCAAAGGACATCAACTCTTACAAAGATTATGAATCATTTCGCTACGCCGTTAGCAAAGTAGATGAAGAAGACACACAAGCCACAAAAAGAGCAGAAGAAAAGAAAGCAGCATTTAGCGAGGCACATGTCATCGATGACACCGAAGATTATTTTATTGTTCGCCCAACAACTACAGAATCTTCTTGCTTTTTCGGAAAAGGAACAAGATGGTGCATTTCAGCAGATCAGTCAAATAATTATTTCAACAGTTATACAAGTGAAGGTAAAACGTTCTATTTTATGTTCATGAAACATGTTGATCCTAGCAATAAATATAAAAAATTAGCGTTTGTCCTTGATCACGAATATGATCTTGAAAGTGTTTTCAATGCAGAAGATGATGAATTAAACGAAGGCGAGATAGAGGAAGCATTTATACAAAACCTTTTACATCAAGCAACCGCAGAGGGAGCTTGGATGGCGTATTTGTGGTTCGAAGGCGGCAGATACGCCGATGAGCCAACTACAGAAGATCTAGCATTATATAACCAGACACTTGAAAGGCTTGGAATTGACGCGTTATCCACAGATGAGACTTCTGGATATCATGTTATGGAGGAAGCTGAGCAAAAAAATGAAGAAATACGCGGCCAAACAACGGAAGTCCAAAGCTATGTTATGGAGCAAATGCGTGATCACGCCTATCAAAATCCTGCTGGTCCAACCGAAGCAGACTACCAGAAAATTCAAGACGAGTTCGAGGAAAGCGCAGAACACTCTTATCTTATGTTTGACGCGTATGAAGAGGGAAAATACTATTATAATGGCGGAATGTCCTTTGACTTCTCAGATATGGAATGGATTGACGAACATGAGGTTAATGATGATGTAATAGAAGAACTTGTCCGAGAAGCCGCTGATAATAATTACATTTATATCGATGAGATAGAAGTTTATAGTGAAGAAGCAAGGCTTGATTTTAGTCCCGATTATGATGAAAGTGGCGTAGATGGATTTAAAATGATGGCTGATAGAGTTTTAGAATACGATAGCAATTGGCAAGCCACATACGATGAAGTAATTGAGAAGCTTAAAGAAAGAAAAATGATTCCATCTCCAGACCTAGATAGAGAAAGAGAATATTGGCCTTCCGACGAAGAAAAAGAAAAACAAATGGAACTTCCAGGCATTATGTCAGAAAACAAGACCAAACTTATTATCGAGATCAGGAAACGAAAATAGGCTATGAAAATTTTCTTAAAAAAGCGGAGGAAGTGTTTAAAAGAAGCAGTCATGGCGCAAATGCCGGCCAAGCTGCGCAGAGCCGATCCCCGCGTTGTTAGTGATGTGCTCCGTGCTGCCGGCGATCTTGGCGCCGATGAATTTGCTAAACAGTTGCTTCTAGGTTTTTTAGGAATAGAGAGCGGGGGCAGCGCAAAGGCTACATTTTATAATCCGGATATGGCCAAATACGCTGGTCAGCAGCTCGCCACCTTTACAAAACCCAGGAGTGGAAGATACGCTGGGCCTTTTGCAATAATTCATGGAGGTGGCAAGCGGGGCAAGGATGGATACACTGGGATCGAAAGAGCATATAAAAAATATGGCTATGATCCTACAAAGTTTGGAGACCCCTATCATCAAGCAACAGTTGTTTTAAGGTATATAGAGAACAGAAGAAGAAAATTTGGAGACAACCCAACAAGAATATATTTATCCTGGAATCAAGGACCGGGTGGCAGTGCTGCAATATACCGAGCATTGAAAAGCAACCCAAATGTGCCGGTTGGAAGCGAACAGTTTGATCCCAAACTAGCTAAGCGCATGAAAAGAAATTTTTCTCATCTTTCTTTTAAAAGGCATGGAATATCTAACAAGAATCAGATGACACCTAGAATGTTTGTTAGTAACTATGAGCGCCACCTTGGGTTTGTCGGCGGAGCAGCGGCAGCAGCAGGACCCCAGGTTGCCCTACCGGCTGCAGCAGGCAAGAGGTATGTGATAATTGCTGGAAACTCGCATGCCGGTAATACTTTTTCAAAAATTAATAATGAATATAAAAGATTAGAAAAAGAAACAGGTATTGATTATGTTATTAAAAGAATCGACAAGCCGCAGGGCCATGGGGGAGAAATACCCGCACAACTGGCTAAAATAAAAAGATTAGGAAATGAATTAAGAGGAAAAGGTGCTAATGTCGTAGCAATAATACACACCGGAACAAATCGATATGAATCCCAAGCTAAAGCTTTTGATGCGTTGGCAAAAGAATATATATCATTGACAGATAATGTTACTTTTATTGGATCGCCAACCTCCCGTTCGGATTTCAAGGGATCTGGTGATCGGGCTCAATGGAATAATTGGCTTAGAGGCAACCTTTCTAAATATGGAATTAAATACGTTGAAACTGCTGGTGTTACTGGTGACAAAGATTTGGTTGATAATGTACATTTGTCTAGAAAAGGTTATAATAAAATGATGTCAGCCGCCATTCCTCAAATTAATTTTGACTCCGGAACAAATACAACGAGGGTGGCCGGCCCAGCTGCCGTAGGCTTACCACAAACATCAGCAATAATGAGAGGAAAGTTTGTTCACGGCATTAGTCCTATAGAAAAATTTAAATTTGATGTGTTTTATAATGAATTAATTATACATTTTGGCGCCGATGCCATTGATAAAATGCTCCCCACACATGGAAAAGATTATAAATTTGGCAGAGAACATCAAAAAGCGTACGATGCTTTGCAGGAAGCGAAAAAAACTTCTCCACCAGTAGATACGCGCGTTGCGGGCCCGGCTGTAGCCGGCGCTAGTATTCCTGTAGCACAATCTGGGGAAGGAGACGCCGGAGGATGCCCAGAAGGGCAGGTTGCTATGGAAGATGGCTATTGCTATGAATTTGTTCAAACTGCAGAAGATTTAGAGAAAGGATTCCTAGGAATTGAAAGGTATGATACTGATCATCCAAGCCTACTAAAGCGCGGCCAACCAAAAGAATTAAAAGATTATACGCGCAGGCTCACCGAATCTAAAAATAAGAATAAACAGAAAATAAAAATAAAAGTTTTAACAAAATGTAGAACTATTTAATATTGTAATGCCCTGTACTGTTAATAATAATACTTCTAGCGATCTTTCGCAGTTGGAAGATTTGACACAAAAGCTTGTCCCGTTTGTACAAAGACAAGTAGGATTCAACAAGCCTCCCACAATTAATTTTAATGGGGATGAAAAAAATGCAGCAAATCCTTTGGGGCGCACAGGACAATACGATCCACACAATAAAGAAGTAACTATTTTTGTGACAGGACGGCACATAAAAGATGTTTTGCGATCAATAGCACATGAGTTAGTACACCATGGGCAGAACCTGAGAGGTGAGTTTAAGAAACCTATTTCTACTGAATTGGGCTATGCGCAAAATAACGATCATTTACGAGGAATGGAAGAAGAGGCTTACAAAGTAGGTAATTTGTGTTTTAGAGATTGGGAAGATGGAATAAAACAGCAATTACCACTATATGAAACTATTTATAGAGAAGCTTTAATAGGAGAAGAGATTATGCCAACCAAAGACTGGCGAGACCAGGAACTTAATAATCTTTTAATGGATAGATGGGGCTATAAATCGCCCAAAGAAGAAGATCTTAATGAAGAATTAGATGCCTATATGGACACCAGCAAAGGAGGTGATTATCAGACGGGGCAGAAGGTGCTTGATGAAGACGAAACTTTAGAAGAGGGCGAAGAATCTAGCGATGAGTCGCATCAAGTAGCTCAGAGTGTAGACTTTCGCGAAAAAACATTAGATAAACAATATCCACTAAGAGAAAAAAAAAAGAAGCGAGCAGTGCCGAAGAAATAAGTGTAGAGGAACTTGCGCAAAAAATTGTTGATTATCCTGATGAATCTTTGGATATTATTAGTGATTATTTTGAGGAATTCTGGGAAGAAGAAACCGGTACAGAAATTCCTACAGACATCCTTGACACAATTTTGAAAAACCTTGAAAGAGATGCATCAGACCTAGTGACGCAAGAATTAGATGAAGGTATCGAAGACATCCTTAAAATTGGCAAAACGGCTAAAACGGGAAAAAGTGTCAAATCGTTACAAAAATTATTATCGCCTGCCCGAAGAGCTGCCAAACTTAGATCATTCAAAGCTACACAAAAAGCTCTTAAAAACTTTAAAAATCTTAAAGGCGCCGGAAAAGGCTCTAAAACACTCAGACAATTACAAAAAAGTGTCCGCGCCGCGGGAAAAGTAGGGAAGGTTGGAAAAAACCTAAAGAAAGGAAAAGGCTTTTTCAGGGGCATGCTCAACCTCTGTAGAAGGTTTCCAAAAACTTGTGCCGCGGCAGGGATTGTAGCAGTTGGCACAGTATACCATGAAGAAATCAGAGATTGGACGAAAGATTTTTTGGGTGGCGGAGAAAAAGCAGATGTCTCAAGCGCCAGTGGTTGGGGAGTATCAGAGGCCGACCCGGGTACCGCACAATGGCGCAGAGAACACGGCATGCCACCAGTCCCAGACACTTTGGCGGCCTATCGCGCCAAGAAGGCCGCGGCGAAAGGAAAATAAAACCAATGAAGATCTTATTCCGAAACAAACAAAAAATTAGAGATATTAATGAAAGTCGCACGCACCCGCTTAAAGAGCAAACTACACCGCAAAAACCTACAATACAAGAATGGGATATTTTAATGGCAGACCTAACGCCGTCAAAAAGAGATGATGAAATTCTAGAAGAATCCGTCCAATTAATTCAAAAAACAAAGCAGCTATTAAGTGAAGATTGGGCTAGTCGCTGGCTCCCAAGATGGCTGGGTGGTGGTTCGAATGAAACGCCAGATTGGATACCAAACATATTAGGCCCGGGCTCATTAATTGCCCCGGGAGAAGGAATCAGCTTAAAAGACACTGGACCGCAATATATTTCACCCGAGATGATGGATGTAATTCAACGCAATAATCCCGGGCTCGATTTAAGCACAAGAGAAGGATTTGAAACCGCTATGACGCAGGGCGGCATGACAGGAGAACAAGCAAAAGCAGCTACGGAAGAATATTATAACACTGGATGGGCCGGTGTGGAGACGGCAGCTGCCCTTGCAGCACTTCTTCCTGCCGCAGCGGCCGCTGCCCCCGCAGCAGGCGCAGGAGCCGCCGGCGCGACCGGCGCCACAGCCGCCGGAGAAGTTGCAGCAGGTACTGCTTTGCGAACCGGCGCTGCGGCCGCGGCAAGAACTGGTGGAAGTGCCGCTCTAAGAACTGGTGGAGGTGCCGTTTTAAGTGGCGCGCCAAGATTAGGAACCCCTGCAGTGCGCGCAGCGATGCAGCGACTTTCAGGCTTGCAACGAATCGGAGCTGGCACTGTAACAAGAAACGCAGGAAGGTTTTGGCGCGGTGCCGGCTGGGCTAAAAATTTGTTCCGGGACCATTACGGCAAATATATGATATTTGAATTTGCTGCGGCCGAACTAGCACCAGAATTTTATGACAAATATCTTAAATATGTTGATCCTTTCCATTATGCGATACAAGCCTTAAGAGCATTTAAAATAATGCCATACATTGGTGATGAAAGCCCCCCAATTTGGTTTGGTCGAGATCCGGCGAACATGGAAACATGGCTTGGGCTAGAAGAATATATGCCATGGTATGAAAACAGCGTAGCAGAAGGCGACGCACTAGTAGAAGAAATGACAGCGGCCGGCCAAGATCTGGTGAACGCCATGGAAAGAGGCGACGAGGCCGCGGCCGCAGAAGCCAATCAGAGACGCAAAGCTGTAGAAGAAAAAATGAAAGAACATTCTGCTAAAGAATATAATGAGTGGATTGAATTATCAGAAAAAATTGATGAGCAATTAGCCGGTGGTGATCTCGGAGACGCCGCGGAACCTACTGAACATGGACATGAAAATCCCGCGGTTTATGCTTATGGCACAGAAGCCGAAAAAGCACACTATGAACAATTAAAACAAAACCCCGATATCGCTGGTGCCGGGGAGTTTTTAAATCATTACATTTACGGCGGAGGAGAAGAATAATGGGCACGCCCGGGCATATGAAGCACCCTTTTGACGTTCAGAGTGTACAGACAGGACAAGATCTAATTAATTATTTTATAGATATTAAAGAATTTCTTGAGTTAAACCCAGGTAGCCTTAAAATTGACGGTATTAATGTAAGTTTTAAACTTATTACCATCGAAGGTGGGGAAAAAGAATTCCGAATGGATCGTGGCACAACACACACTGAATCTGTCATCGGAATGAACGCTGAAGATGCTTATAACAAGTGGCCTGAAGGCCATGGAATGCCGCCAGCAATCAAAACTCTTCTAGATATATTTAATAAAGCTCTTCCAAGCATAAAGTATGAACTCCAAGATCTTGAAATGTGGGATAACCCCACAAGATTTTTTAATACAGAATATGTTGCCGGCAAAACAAATGTTCAAAAATATGATAAAAACTTTCTAGCCATTCACGGCATTAATCAATTTTATGAAAAGAAGGGGCCTAAAAAGTGGGTAGAAACAGGCAAATCAATGGATCGTCCCGGAAAAAAACGTCCGATTGATTCTAAAACTGGAGAAACCACAAAAGCTGTCGGTGTCGAAGTGCCATATAACAGGGGCGCCCTAGAATCGCTCATAAAAAAAGTTAAACCATTCGCCTCTCAGTATGGTTTTGAAATATATGGAGATGTACCTACTGAGTTAACTACAGAAATTGATTTTGAAAAAACTCTCAACGCCCCCCTTACAATTCAAATGACAGCAGACGATCAAGAGATATATTCTTTAGAAGAATGGCTTAGAGACGCAAGAAATCCAGGAAGAACAAAAGTTACAAAATCAGATGGAAAAAAAGTAGACGCCATTAGTAAAGACATATACATGGCAGTTTTAAACGAAATACCATTAATGGAATATTTACAATCACCAGAAGACGTAAAGAGGGCCATTAGCGGCGCCGTTTTCAATCATGCGACCCGAATGCTAGGAAATGACGTTAAGAGCGCCCTAGATAGCTCTATGGGCTCTGTAACGGATCATGAAGGAGTAGTACTTAGAGGGATGGAAGAATTCCCGGTAAAAATCACCGGAGAATTTATTGTCGGCGGTATGCAAACGGCGTTTAGAGAGGGGACAGCAAGAAGAACTAATAAAATTCTATTATCTGAAGCTACTATAATTAAAGTTGATGCAGGTCTTTCAAAATCTCCCCGCGCCGGCGCACCACAATTGATGGTTATACACCATACAATGACAAGCTCCCCGCAGAAGACCTTAAATTCTTGGCCACCGCGCGGCACAAGAGTCGCCTCCACTCACTACGAAATAGATACAGATGGGACAATATATGAATATTTAGATCCCGCAAAATGGACAGCTTGGCATGCAGGCTCAAAAACCTCACGCGCCGCATCCGGCATAAACGGACTTTCAATTGGCATTGATTTAACAGGAAATTTTCGTGAAATACCCGAGGAAAGCTCTGCTCAAATTCGATCTTTAGTGTCCCTAGTTAACACTTTAAGTAGCCAGTTTGGTATACCTTTAAAAGTATATACAGGTAAGAAAAAAATGACGGGCGCTGCTGCCGTGGCACAAGGTTATGGTATTACATTGCATAGAACTCATGCGAATACTGGATGTCCAGGAAAATTAGCCGATTTGCTTCCTCATTTATTTGGAGGCGGAGAACCATCGGAAGAAATTACAGATATTGTAGTTGGCGCCCCGCCCACATCACGCCCTGGTGAAACGTCTAAACGAAAAAAAAGAAGAGGCCCCGGCGAAAAAACTGCAGGCCAACGTCTTCGCGCCCCTGCCGGGATGGCAATACCAAAAGGAAAATTTGTTCATGGAATTAACCCCATAGAAGAGTTTAAATTTGATATATTTTATAATGAATTAATTATACATTTTGGTGATAACGCCATCGAAGAGATGTTGCCCATACATGGAAAAGATTATAAATTTGGTAGGGAACATCAAAAAGCGTACGATGCCCTACAAAAAGCGAAAGGAGTCTCTATTTCGACCAAGCCATCCGCGACTGATGAGCTTAACCTAACACCACTTAGAGAAGTCGGAGCGCTCAAGGGAATAAAAGACGTAGAAGAAGAATTAGATATAGAAACCATCGACGTAGACGAGAAAAAAGGAAAGAGGAATGTTGCTTTAATCCCAGGCGGCTTTAAACCGCCTCATAGGGGACACTTGGCCTTAGTCACGCACTATTTAGATGAAGTTGAGCCAAATGGCAAAGTAATTATTTTTATGGGCAGTGGCGGCGAGACGCCTCGCACAATCAATGGCAATCCCATAACTTTCGAAGACTCCTTAAGGATATGGAAAATATATTTTAACAATGAAGATATCGCATTCCCTAATGAACTTTTAGATATTGTAGAGGTTAAAGGGGGCCCAATTGGTCATGTTGTAGACTATATTAAAGAAGCACACCCAGATGAGGAAATCATCTATTTGGGCGCCGGTGAGAAAGATGGCGAACGTTGGAAATTCATGTTAGAAAAGCCCGAATATAACCCAAACAACGTAAAGGTTTTTATCGAACCAGCCCCAAACTACAACGATAAAGACGGGAAACCACTAAGTGCTACGAATTTTCGCAAAGCAATTGAGAGTGGTGATGAAGAGTTAATCAAAAGCTACATACCAGAGAGTAGCCATAATTCTTATAGGGAAATTATGGATGCCTTGGGCGCCAAACTTAAGGAGGCCCAGCAACCGCTGGGCATCTTTCTGCGGTTAATAGAAGAAACGATTGATGAAGTTATGCCGCGTGATATGTATGGTGGGTTTATTGATAATTTTCCGGAGATTGAGTACCCCAAGCAAAACAGCGATGCCGAAGATGAAGCAACAACCGCTGAAGATGTTGTACGAGAATTAATTGTTACAATTGAAGATGCCAAAGAGGAAGCAACATCCGTAGACGACGTTATACAAGCACTTATGGATATGATATTAAAAGTTGCAGAAGATCATAATATTGACATTGAGGACGAAAAAGAATTGGAAGAAATTTCAGGCATGGGCGCAGCGTCAGCCGAAATAGCCTCCGGACCATTTAAACGCGACACCAAAAAGAAGAAAAAGAAGAAATCGTTAATTAGGGAAGTTGAAGACTATTTATTTAGCATGCTAGGAGTTAGTCCATGAATCAAGAAGAAACAAAATTAAGGTCATTAATTAAAAAAGGCATTAATATTATATTGGAACGCAAAAAAGCTCAAAAAAATGAAGATGCGCGTCTTCGTAGTGTTATAACACACCTGATCCATTCAGAGAGAGCAACACAGCCCGAACAACGTCTTGAGGAAGCCAGATTGCGCAATGTTGTTAGTTACTTAATCCAAGAGGTTAAAGGCAAAACAGATGTAGCCGATAAAGTAATTCATAAAAATACTGGCATTAATGTTCTAGATACTCTTCTTAAAAATATTATCAAACAAATTGAAAGCTATTATAAAGACCTCTCCTCCAACGAAGTACAACGCAAATCATTCAGATATCATTTTTTAATTAACTTTAAGAATGCTTTAGCTCCTATCGATGCGAATCGTTCTGCATCGAGTGAGCAAGCAACTTTAACAGAACAAGACGAAAGGCCAGATCTTACGATTTCAATCGATGATGAACTAGAAGCTGATGATATGGATGCCCCTCCCGATCCTAATAAATTTCTTCCGGCAAGACCTGAAGACGAAGAAGAGGCAAAAGAAGAAGAAAAAGAAGGATTTATTAAGCTTGATTCTGATGACCCCTCCGTGCAACAAGGCGCTGCATTTGCTGAAAAAGCTTGGAGTGAAGTACAAACCCAAATTCAAACTGCGTATGAAGATTTAATCAATCCAGAAGATGCTGCAACATTTTATGATTGGGGCCTGACTAACTTGAAACTTTATTTTGATAAATTTGAAGATGAAATTGTTAGTGGCGGTGAAGTACCTGAAAGCCCCGACTATCCACCAGAGGAAGGTGGCGGAGAGACTGAAGAAGAGTTTGAAATTTAGTTAACTAATTACTTAAATATTTTACCATATTTCAGAATTTAAATTAAGATGGCATGGAATAAAAAAAGAAGACTCTTTGGAAAAAATGCTTATTACAGCATATCCAAAAAATTACGAAAAGAAGGTAAGTCTAGCGAAGAATTTGAGCTAATGCTTAATGGCCTTTCTTTAGAGGACGTTATTGCCCTTAAATTAGAATTAGCTACGAGACCGTTTGGTGGCAAATCATTCGGAATTCCTATATGGCACTCTATGAGAGAGATAGTGCAAGATGCGGTGCTTAAGATGGCTTTATCTTCTACCAGATCAAAAAGAGAAGCTGCGAGATTTCTAGGCCTCATCCCTCAAGAATTCAACAAACTAATAAAAAAGTACAAAACTGAAAGCTTTTTTGAAAAAAAAGATTAAAAAAACTTGACATATATTATATCATTGTATATACTTATTAAAGATCTTTGACATGGGGACGAAACGGTTTCGACGAAAAGCGAATAAAATAGCACGCAAGACTGTGTGAGTAGCACAGTAAAAATACTCAAACTTTATAAATGCCAACGATAACGTTGAATTTGATTACGCCATAGCAGCGTAGTCGGAAGTTATTAGTGACTTTCTAAAGAGACACTAATCGTTTTCAATTTTAAGAAAAATTGGTAGGTATTTAGTCATTTCGGTGACTATATATATTTCGGCAGCCAACGCCTTAAGTTGGTAAATGGATTCCCTGGCTTTGACCAAGGTGGCTGGCACTTCGGTGGTGAATGTGTCAATTTCTTGTATATCGCGTTATTTTTGATTCTTTTCGGACTCGGGTTCGACTCCCGACGTCTCCACCAAAGACATAAAAGGAGAAATTATGAGTGGACTAATAGGTTATTTAGTTACGCTTGCCGCAGGTACCGTTATTGGTATCGCACTGGCTAAAAAAGGCGTAGTATAATGGAAGAAACTCTAAAAATAAAAAAATGGAAAACTGTTGGTACTTTTTCGACTTACGAAGAAGCAGATAAACTTCGAAAAGAGTTAGTGGAAAAACACACATCAGTTAAAGTCAAGATGGGGGCCCCAGCGAGCAAACAGAATGTTTTTAGAGTTAAATGCTGGGATCCTCCCCCCGTCAAAAAAGAAGTAAAAAAAGAACGAAAACATCTTAACAAAGGTAAAAATAGTAGAAGGCAGCTAAAAAATGAAAACAGGAAGATACGCGCTGGACGAAACGAATCGCAAGATTTTTATCGGAAGTAAAGTAAAATACAAAAATCGTATTTTTCTTGTTGAAGACATTCAATATTTAGACTGGACTATTAAGCAATTTTTAACCCTTGTAGATAATAAGAATAAAAATAAAAAATTAGAATTTATCTCACCTAAAGATGTAAAGGCACTACGTTGAAAAAAAATATATTAATTGTTGGTACTGGCACAATTGGAGAGCCCCTTATTGGACTCTTGGCAGATTTTAGAAAGAAGCTAGGAGTTGGAGAAATAATTTTTCACAAAAGAACCCCTCTCGTAGATGAGGTGGCGAAAGTTAATAGCTTAATAAAAAGAGGTGCAAAATTAGCCGTAAATCAAGAGGATACTCTCGCATTTAAAGAACTGCGACACAAAGTATCGTACAATTTCCAGAAAGCTCTAGAAAAAGCCGATGTTGTGATCGATTGTACACCGGCAGGAAATGAACATAAAAAGAAGCATTATGTAAAATACCCGGGAAAAGTTTTTATAGCACAGGGAAGCGAGAAGGGCTTTGGAGTACCATATGCATATGGCATTAATGATGAGGTGCTTAATAACAAACCAGCATTCATTCAGGTTGTTAGCTGCAATACACATAACATTGCATCCATATTAAATTCAATAGATCCGGCCGCGGATAGCATAGAACGTGGAGACTTCGTTTGTATTCGAAGAGCTAATGATATAAGCCAAGAAGAGAATTTTATAGCATCTCCCAAGGTGGGAAGCCATGACTCTGAAAAATTTGGCACGCATCACGCTAAAGATGCATATGACTTATTTCGTACAAAAAACAAATTTGTTAACATATATTCTAGCGCATTAAAAGTTAACTCTCAATATATGCATATCATTCGTTTTAATATGGTGGTTTATGGGCACGTTTCAAAAGAAAATTTAATTAGTAGATTTAGAGAAAACAAATTTGTAGCCCTCTCTCATAAGACAGCAGCAAATAAAGTGTTTTCTTTTGGAAGAGACCATGGATATTATGGAAGGATTTTTAATCAAACAGTCATATCAGAGCCAACTTTAACGGTTGATAACCTTCCAGGCAAAACAAGAGTAAGCGGCTTTTGTTTTACCCCACAAGATGGGAATTCACTTCTTAGTAGTATTGCGGCTGCAGTATACGGAATTAGCGAAGAAGATCATCTTTCTAAAATGAAATTGTTTGATGATTTTCTTTTTTCGGAGATCTAAATGAGATTTAATCATAGCTATGTTTGTGAACCTAACAATATATCGATAACGGCAGAGAATACTCCTACCCACAGCAAGGGAATTAAGATTATTTTTTATCTTAATGACAAAGAAGTGTTTTCTACAACACAAGCGTTGCCAACATTCACCCCCGATAAGGACGATGTTGATAATGTAGTCAGATCATATTGCAATTTAATAAAAGGATGTACTAAAAAATACATACAAGATCGTTTTCCAACAAACAAAGTAACAGTTATAATGTTAATCAATCGGTCCTTAAAGAAAGTGCGCACGAAGATTGGAAAAACAATTTGGAAAATTAGCTAGAGATGTGAATATCTAGCATTATTATCTTCAATAAAATCCGTTAGAGATCTATAAGAGGGCCCGATAGAAACCACAGGGAATCTTATAAGTAAAGAATGAATCAGCCCTATTAATTCAAATTTATCATTTAAAACCATGGAGCCCGAAGAACCCGGCGCCGCCGGTAATGTATAAACGGAAACACGATTAAGGCCCCATTTATTTGTTGCCTCTCCATTATAAAAACCATCATTTATTGGCACCATTTGATGGTCAAATATACCCACCGGCGCAGCGATATTATATATACGTGAACCTGGCAGCGGCTTGTGAGTAGATATTTTAACGGGCGGTTTTCGAAGATCTTTGGCATATAGCATGCATATATCATTAGCATCATCTTTAACCAACATTTCAGCTTTATATTTTTTACTATCTATATCAATTAATTTAAATGTGGTATAAAAGGCCGCCGGCCCAGACGTACAAACGTGCGCAGCTGTAATCACTAAACTTCCATTTTTAGTATTCTTAACTACAAAACCAGACCCTATGAAATACGCAGTTTCACCAATTTTGAAACATTTTTTAAATATACATATTTTACTCTCTTCTTTAACCGCCACGAACATAAAAGAATCACGAGGCAAATGATGAGCAGTCTCTTCGTTTGTGTAGTGAAAAGTATTTTTACTATGATGATAAGTGCTTGAACAAGTCATCAAAAGAGGAACTATCAAAACTATTAGAAAAGATTTCATTTTATGGCTAACTCTAGTTTCCACTTTATTTCAACATTTTTTTTGCCATCTTTGTCTTTTGTTTTTATTTCTTTATACTGTGCTATTACTTTGGCTCCTTTGTGCGTCCATCGTACAATTGTTTCGTCGGGGGGCATATTAGGATATCGGCTCATGGCTACATCGATTATAAATTGTATACTAGCCTTAACAAGAGACGCGTCCTCTGTTTTATAACGAGTTATAACGTGTGTTTTTTTATCCTTATGAATTTTGTCCAGCCAAACAAGACATCTGGCGAATTTGGGTAAAAGTTGTTTTTTAACAGATGCTTCTTGTGATTGTACAACCTCATACAAAAATCCTTTAATGGCATATACTTGGTCATTATCCATGGGGGTGCAACCCTTCTCACATAAGGCGATTTTAGCTTGCGCTATAGTCGGGATAAGCAAGAATGTAACTATCAATGCTTTTTTCATTTTTAAAAAGTCTCCTAATAATAACTATGAACGAATTAAAACAACAGTTCTTTTTCTTATTAAAATAATCAAAACTATTTATAATGTGCATTAAATACAAATTATTTATATGGCGAAAAAAACTTATATCCTAGACACAAGCGTGTATTTAACAGACGCTACCGCAATAACAGCTTACCACAATAATGATATAGTTATTCCGTTTAAAGTGTTAGAAGAAATCGATAAACATAAAAAACGACAAGATAGTGTTGGCTCTAATGCTCGAAAAACAATTCGAACACTTGACACGCTAAGAGAGCGAGGTTCTCTTTATAAAGGCATTCGTTTAGCCAAAGGCAAAGGGATTATTTTTGTTAAAAGTTGTGATAAAGATACAAAAAATCTAGATTTATTTGTCGCAGATAATGAAATAATCACAGTCGCACTAGAAGTCCAACAACAAAATCCCCAAAGAAAAGTGATACTTGTTTCACGCGATATTAATATGCGTGTTAAATGCGATGCTTTAGGTCTTTTAACAGAAGATTATATTATTAATCAAGTGGTCAAAGATACTGATCATTTATATACGGGCTTTAAAAAGCACCTCGTAGATGAACAAACTATTGATCAGTTTTATAATGGTGAAAAAATTTATCTAGACAAGGAAGACATTAAGCTACAGCCAAATCATTTCTTAATGTTGGTTTCGAATTCGAATGAAAAGAAAACTGCATTAGCAAGATTTTATAGTTATTCAAAACCACTTAAAAGAATTAATGGAGAATACAAA
>Ga0114906_1000898_pt1 | contig 16013 bp, 14 predicted proteins | sample MalvirDeepMed_M9_FD_89687 | JGI IMG/M metagenome (GOLD analysis project Ga0114906, IMG submission 89687) | Marine viral communities from the Global Malaspina Expedition - Malaspina viral metaG DeepMed_M9 | ecosystem: Environmental > Aquatic > Marine > Oceanic | place: Mediterranean Sea...
CATGAAGAGTTTACGCCACTTAATAGAGAGAACGGGTGTACATATTGACGTTATATCACAACTAAGAAAGACAAGCGGTAGGCAGTACGAAGAGGGTGGACGAATAGGTCTTCAGGACTTACGTGGTTCAGGCTCATTGGCTAGTGTACCCAACTTAGTCATAGCGTTGGAAAGAGATAGACAATCCCCTGATCCAGAGGTAGCACATACTTCTGTCTTAAGGGTTCTTAAGAATAGATTCACTGGTAATGTAGGTGTGGCTAGTGCCCTGCGTTATGATCACGATACAGGTAGAATGTGCGAGATAGAATTTGTTCAAGATATGGACGGCACTATTACCTTTGGAGGTGAGTATGTCGATAATAGTTTTTGATTTGGAGGCGAATGGATTAAATGAATTGGTACTTGATCGTAAAGGAAACCCTAGTACAGAAGCCGATAAGATACATGTGCTCATCACTAAAGATATTAAGACAGGTATTGTATCTGAATTTGTGGGCGATGACATTTCTATTGGCTATGATCTGCTCAAGAATGCTGATGCTATTGTGGGTCATAATATTATCCTCTACGACCTTCGTATTTTGGAACGTCTACTTGGCGTTTGTACTACTAAGGCAATCGATACGCTCATTGTATCGAGAATGATGTATCCCGATAAGGGTAACCATCCACTTAAAGGCAATTCCCTAAAGTTATGGGGAGAACACTTAGGTATTACTAAATCTGAGTATACGCTTGGATGGGAAGATGTTAATGATGAGATGATAGCGTACTGTAAGCAAGATGTTGAGGTGTCCGAGGCTATATACAAGGCACAGATACCCTTCATGAAGCAGTACCCTAAGTCTGTTAAGCTAGAACACTTAGTTACTGAGATTATAGCGGGGCAGATAGATAATGGGTTTACCTTTGACCTTGACCAAGCCCTTGATCTTGAAAAAGATTTAATGATTGAGAAGGCTTGCATTGAGGATGAGATGAGGACTATTTTCCCAGACATAATGCACATAAGATACTCCGAGAAGACTGGCAAAAGACTAAAGGATAAGATAGAAGTCTTTAATCCGGGGTCACGGAAACAAATCGGTGAGCGTTTAGTTAATAAATATAAATGGAAACCACCTCTTACTGATAAGGGGAATTACCATATTGATTCGGATGTGCTATCTTCTTTAGATTTTCCAGAAGCTAAGAAGCTTTGTACGTATTTCGACACAACTAAATTAATGAGTCAAGTTTCAGACTGGGTAATCAGAGCATCATCTAGTAGGGACGGTAAGATACATGGTAGTATCAACCCACAGGGTACCGTAACTGGTAGGATGACTGCATCCCAGCCTAATCTGCAACAGGTTTCTGGAGATCCCAGAGCACGGGCTTTGTTTAAGCCTAGAGATGGATGGGTTCAGGTAGGTATTGACGCATCAGGACTTGAGGCTAGGCTACTTGCGAGTAGAATGGCTAAGTTTGATGGCGGTGCTTATGCTGAAGAGATCCTCAGTGGGGACATCCACACTAAGAACCAAGAAGTTGCTGGCTTAGAGACAAGAGATCAAACCAAAACCTTCTTCTATGGATTTATCTATGGAGCAGGTAATAAAAAGATTGGGGAGATTATAGGGAAGGGTGCTGGTGCGGGGGCTGCACTTAAGAAGAAGTTCTTGAGTGGATTACCAGCACTGAACAAGGTCATCAAGAGAGCCAAACTATCAGCAAAGAAATATAAAACTGTTACCTTGCTAGATGGTAGAGATGTTCCGGTCAGATCGGAACACCGTGCTCTCAACACCCTGATACAAGGCGATGGTGCTATCGTTATGAAGCTGGCTCAGGTCATCTTCCACAATAGTATAGTTAACGGTGGGTATTCCGACCGCTGCAAGTTCTTAGCAACAGTGCATGATGAGTGGCAGATGGAGTGTTGTCCTAGTATCGCAGACATGATAGGATCTATGGGAGTAGGAGCTATCGTAGAGGCTGGTAAGAAACTAGGGTGTCGTATGCCTATGGATGGTGAGTACAGGATAGGTAAAAATTGGAGCGAATGTCATTAAGGAGTGACCAATGCAAATAATGATTATATCCGGACAGGCTAGGTCTGGTAAAAGTACACTAGCCAATATAATAGCGGAAGAAGGCTTTGCTAATGGGTACATCCCAATCATAGAATCTTTCGCTGCTCCTATTAAAGACATTGCTTTAGAGGAAGGTCTTGATAAGGAGAATAACAAGGAAGAATACCGAAGATACTGTCAGTGCTACGGTACTGAGAAGAGATCGGAAGATATAGGATACTTCGTTAAGCTGGCAGCTGAGAAGATTGCTAGATATAGTAAGGACGAGGTAGATGATATCGAAGAGGGTAAGAAATTCTGGGAGAGATTAGTTATCTTTGATGATGGTAGGTATCCCAATGAACTGAAGTTTGGTAAGGCTATAGATGCCTTCCTTATGTTTGTCAGTCGTGGGGAGGATCTTCCAGAGATGAATGCTAAGTGGCGTAACCACGAGTCCGAACACCTCTCAAGGATAGTAGATAGTGAGGGCTTTGAGTCACATTTTGACGATGTCTTTGATGTTTACATACTAAATGATGCTGATTCGGAAGAGGATATGAGAGACGGTATCAAGGCTAGTCTACCTGAGTGGCTCAATCAAGCTAGATCTCCCTTACTGAATGCTTGTGACGAGAACGAATGTGACTGTGTGATATGCAGTGCTCGTAGAGAAGGTAGAACTCCTAACCCTACCGAAGTACTTGAGTATATCTTATGGAGACTTACTGGAGAGAAGCTCTCTAATAGGCAACTCGATGAGATAGAGATGGATATTGAGGCTGGTAATCCACCTAAAATAGACATTGATATTGTTTTAAATTTTGATATAGATGAAGAGGATGAGGATGATGATTGAATTAAATAATAGAGCTGTACTAGATGGAGATATCTTAGCCTACCGTGCTGCATGGTGGGCTGACAAAGAGGGTGTAGACTTACTAGAGAATAGGTTAATACAGGATGTTGAGGACTGGTCTCAACACCATGCTAATACGCTGATTGCCTTCTCGTGTAACCGCGAGGATAACTTTAGGCGTGATTACTTCCCTCTATACAAGAGGAATAGGACTTCTAGGGCTGAGCCTGAGCATCTTTCGTATGCTCATGAGATATTAGATAGTAATTTTGATACCATAAGGCGTGATAAGATAGAAGCTGACGATATACTGGGTATGCTGACTTCAGCTAACACAGGTACTGCCGTATCTATCGACAAAGACCTCAGGAATGTCCCCGGATGGCACTGGAATCCCGACAAGGAGAACGAACCTGTCTTTATTACCGAGGAAGAGGCTGATCTTACGTTGCATGTCCAATGGCTTAGCGGTGACTCCACCGATAACATATATGGTGCTTGGAACTGGGGTCCTAAGAAGGCAGAGAAGCTGCTCTCTAAGCTCGATACGGAGGACTGGGTTGCTGCTATCATGGAGATATATAACACCTGCCCTAGACCTAAACACAAGAGAATTAAGGGAGTGTGTGATATGGAACCAGATGAGTTTGCCCTATCACAGGCTATCTGTGTACGCATCTTGAGGCAGGGAGAATACATAGATGGGGAGGCAAAACTATGGAATCCTATAGTGGAGTGCCCGTAGATCGGGTCTATAGAGTAGACTACGAAGGTGGTAAGGGTGAGTATGTCGAGGAAGTCTGCCTTAAATTCTTTCGTAGCAAAGACTTAGATGCACAACGGTGGTTATACTGCTGGGCTGGGAGTCCATTACACCATTGTCAGATTTGTATACAAGATTTGGTATATAATATATATCCTGCCTTTCAAGGAAGGTGGGGTTGTAGAGAGTTATGGATGGATGCGGATGCCGCAGTGGCGGTCGAAGTAAAGCTATTAGTTCCATCAAAAAAAATTAATTGGGATCGTATATTAGCTGTCAGTGTAGATAAGAAGATGATCACATTCAAGATACTGCTTTGGGGTATACTTAGAGAGACTAAGAAATACCGAAATATACCAAAGCCCTGTCCTGATTGCGTCTCAACCGCAAAGGAAATACTAGGTACTATGGGTATCTATTGTTCTGGAGAAACTCCAGTAGAGTTCTACGAGAGTTTAGTCAAGAACTATAAACACGAAGAAAAGAGATATAGGAGATTTTTATAATGGCTTATGATAAATATAAGAGTGCCACTGCACAAGCAAATGTTACCGCTACACCTACTGCTGTAACAGTAACACATGATGCAGTATGGCACGGAGGTAGCACCGAGAATGACGATTTGATTTGCACCCTAGCAAATGATACAGTAGCTGTAACTTTTGGAAATATAGGCAAAGGATCCTTCCTTCCCATCGAGATTAATAACGTCACTACGTGCATTGATCTGGTATTGTTGGAATCTGGTAAAAGGTTTAGTAATTAAATGGCTAACAAATACAAAAGAGCTACAGCTGTCACTACTAGTAATTCAACTGAATACGATCCACCATTTGATGCTTTATACATAGGCGGAGGTAATCAAACAGACTTAACTGTTGGTTCTGACATAGGAACTCCTACAGTTTGGTATAGAAGTGGAGACGCAGAAAGTATTGGTGCAGCTAGTTGGTCTGATAATTTAGGAGATAGAGATGCAGACTTGGACGGACCAGCTTCGGGCGTTACGGATACTGCTGGAACGTCTGATACAAACTTTAAACCGTGGGTAACTTTTGATGGATCTGACTCGTATCTAAAGGCAGATGATTATAGTGGCTTTCAGTTTGATGGTGAATTTGAAATGATGGTAGTAGTTAGGTTTACTGGTGGTACAGGTTATCAAACAATAGCAGCAAAGGATTATGATAGCTCTGCGTGGAGATGGCTTATGCAATCAGATGGTGCTGGTAATGAAGTACAGTTTGCTGTAGGTGGTGACGATCCGGTTGGCACTGCTTCGCTAAGTAAAGATACTTGGTATATTTTAGGTGTATCTAGAGATTCTAGCGATGTGATGCAGTTATGGTTAGATGGCTCAACAGATGGATCTTCTGTAACCAATAATACTGATTTTTCTGGAGACACTGGAGATTTTCTTTTGGGTTCTCGATGGACTGGTAGTGCCTATACTCAGGAAATGTATGGGGATATATTAGAATTTATTATATGGAAGGGATCCTCTTTAAGTACTGCGGAAAGAAGTGCTGCTGTTACTTATTTACAAGATAGATTTTTTAATGCTCAAGCTGCACAAGTTACTTTACAGAACGGAGCAAGCGATATAATTACTCATAAAGATTGTTTGGTTGGAAAAGTGTTAGAGATTTCTTCTGATCGAGTAAAAGCAACAAATACTAATGCCACAGATATAGTAGCACTATACGAAAGTTAAGGAGACATTATGCCACCACAAGATCCATGGGAAGCCGGCACAGGGGATAATGGCTGGACTGAATATAAGAGATTAGTATTAAATGAACTTGAGCGTACTAATCATCGATTGGATATGGTAGATAAAAGACTATTAAAGATAGAACGACATCTTGCAATAGTACAAACTAAGGTAGCTACATGGGCTGCGGGTATTGCAATAATAATTTCTGGAGGCATGAGCTTCCTAATAAAAATCCTTTGACTCTGGGGAAACAGAACAATCGTAAGGAGATTAACAAATGGATAGTACAACAACAGTAGAAGGTGAGACTCCTCTGGAACAATCTCACGAGAAAACACCGGAACAAGTACAGCATGAACATGAACGAACTGCATTCGAAACACACATAGAAACAAGTGACGAAGTAGTTCCTGATAATTTTGAGAATGCTGGTGTTTGGTTCGATAGTTTAAAAGAGGCACAGAAACAGTATACTCAGGCACGACAGGAGATTGCTACATTAAAAGAACAGCAACCACCTCCCGTACCAGAGCCAACTACACCTTCTGAGCCTGCACTGACCGATGAACTTAGAATTCCGATACCTGAAGAAAATCCTCAGGTTGAAGAGCAACTCAAAGGCATGAAGTTAGACGAAGAAACCTATGAGATGTGGGGAATGGAATTTGCTGCATCAGGAGACTTCTCAGAACAAACCAGAAACGATATCAAGCAGCGTACTGGTTTTACAGATAGAATGCTTGAGGATTATGTTCTGGCACAGAAGGCTAGACTACGAGAATCTTATTCAAGTGCTGCCGATACAGTCGGCGGAAGAGAAAGATTGGATAAGATCTTTAAGTGGGCTAGCAATAATCTGCCGCCAGAAGATATGCAGGGAATAAATATAGGTCTTGCTTCACCACAATATGAAGTAACTCTTCGAGGTCTTGCGTCTATGTATGACACCTCAGTAACTAGAGAAAAGGCTAAAGAGCCAGCTCCAAGTGAGAATTTAACTCAAGTTACTGCAAGTCAATCAGGAATACTTCCGTATTCGAATAGGCGTGAGTTTAAACAAGAGAGAGATGACCCTAAATTCCAGTATGATCCTAAGTACCGTGATATGGTACAGAATAAAATGGCTATCACTGACTGGAATACATTACCTGCTTAAGGGGAAAGTGGACCCCCACAAAGGGAAACTTGGTTAATGTGTATAAATCCCCCTCCTAATAGAGGCAAAGGATAATACCGAGTTATTAGGTTCCGCTACAGTAAGGACTCGAAAGAACAATCCTGAACGTAGAGTAAAACAAATCCGCAATAATAGTTTTACTTTAATAAAGGAGAATTTACTATGACTGCTGTAGGAAATTTAACAGCGGCACATCTGCCGTATAGAACGCACCCAACTAATGCAATTAGTGGTAGCAACTCAACAGGTGGTAAGCTTTGGCTTCCTATCTGGTCAGGCGAGGTTATCCACGCTTATGACGAATTTAATATGTTTGAACCTCTTGTAACAACAAGAGTTATTCCTAGCGGTACTACGGTTGAAATACCGATCACGGGTACTGTAAACCTAAACCCACAATGGGATGCTGGTGAAGAATTGGTTGGCGGTGCTGCATCAACAGCTAGTACATTCCAACTCAAGTTGGACAAGCGACCCATGGCTGCTCACTTTGAGATCGATAATGTTGACCTCATGCAAACACAGTGGGAATTCAGAAACGAGCTCGCGCGTCAAGCTGCGTTGACTCTTGCAAACACACGAGATAAGCAACTTTATTCTTATCTTGCTCGCGCTGCGGTGACTTCACAAATTGTTGGCGACCCACGTCCAAGCCTAAACTTGGACACAGCTCTTTATGGTAGTGATTCTACTGACAGTCTTAAGCTCAAGGCTTGGGGTGCTACAGGTGCTGCTGCTGCTGATCGTGCTCTTGGCGCTCTTTCGGCTCTTGAACAAATAGAGAAGTATATTGTATTCCTACAAGAAAACAATATCCCATACGATAAACTGTACATGGCTATAAGCCCACAGTGCTTCATGGATATTCGTGCTCTTGGTGTCGCTCGTCTTGCTTCAGACTTTGACGACGGTGGTATGCAACCTTACTTTGGTGGTGCTGTAAACGGTCTTGGTGGTCCATTGACTAATGGATATGGTCAACTACATGATACTCTTGAGTACATGGGTTGCACTATTCTTAAGACCAATCATGGCTCTGATCAGTTGCGTGACAAGAGTGGTGAAGATACGTCCTCTGATGGTCTTGGTGAAGCTAAGTATAATCTTGACTTCTCTTGTGACCTTGCAGGTTCAGATACAACTGCTCTTATTAACGGAGTTCGTGCCGTTATGTTTACACCAGAAGCAGTTGCAGGCATTCGTTTGCAGGGACTGAAAGTTGATACAGTAGATGATGTTCGTCGAAATACATCTTTCACAGTCGCTTCGATGATGAGTGGTACTGGCGTTCTACGTCCAGAATGTGCTGCAATTATTCATACACGAGATGGTGCTTCTGGCAGTGACTTTGATACTCGCCTTGAAATGAGAGGCGTTGGAAGTATGAAGGTTGATGCTGACGGTTACGTACAAGCGTAACTTACTATAGCGTAACATTAGTTACTCTATTCATACACGTTCCTTGTCCCCCTCTGGGGGGCAAGGGGCTTTAGAGGAGGAAAGAAATATGATAAGATTATTAGTATTGGTATTTTTAGCCACTGTGCTTATAGGCTGTGGTAATAAACGCAATTTTAGAACACATCATCCTATGAAAACAATATCTATGAGTTGCAAAGTATGTGGAAACACCGACTGCCCTATGGTAGAAGCAAAGCAAAGAGAAACAAGAGAGTGGAAAAGAATGGGAGAACGCAAAAAGACTAGAGGAGGATAAAATGGGAAGTATTTCTAAGCTAGATGCCGTAAATCATATGTTGTTAATGGCAGGAGAATCTCTGGTATCAGACATAGACGAAAACAGTGGTCTTGATACAGAGACTGCTCAGTTTTGCTTAGAACAATTTATCCGTGATTTCCAAATGAGGGGTATTGCTAATAATAGATGGATTAAGAAGATAACTTTAGATGCTGAAGGTCAGATAACCCTACCAACATTTCCTTACGATACTCTATCTGCCGAACTTATATCAAATCATACTAATAATGAGGGGTATAATATAATTGGTATAGCAAAAGGTACTACTGATAAATATCTTTGGAATGTGACAGATCAAACTGATCAATGGAATGCTAATACTGAATATCGTATTGAGATTATTCAAGCAGTTAATTGGGAAGATATGGATACGCCTGTTCAACGGGGTATCTTAGCTGCTGGTGCAAGACAATATCAAATGGTAACACAAGGTGATGCCGATGCAGATACCTATTTGGCTGGTCTTGAGGGTCTCTATATGGCTAAAGGTAAGGGTGCTGATTACGATGACCGTCGTAGAACCATATTCTCGGCTTCATCTGCCAAGTTACGAGAAGCTATGAATAGAAACTCACGTGGTAATGACTCTTCATATCTTAGATACTGGCGAACCACCAATCCTGGAGGATAATAATGGCTAAAAGAAAAGGTGCCTCATATTTTCCAGTAAAGATTCCTCTTAATACTTTATCTGGTGGTGTGGGTAGACAAGCTCCGTCTAAGAGACTACCCAATGAAGTAGAGGATATGGATAATATGTTCTGTACTACTGAAAGATCTATCGATAAACGAAATGGTTTTTATCCAATGGACGGACTAGGAATAGATTTGGGAGTTCCTAACCCAGCATCGATGTGGTGGTATTGGTTCTTGGTTGGTAAAAAACAGCAGTATATTATTGGGATTGATTTTGATGATACTTCGGCTCAGCTATTGTATGTATTCAAAGTAACTGAAGAAGGAGAAATAATAAACCAAGAAGTGGATACCGATATTGATGAATCCATACGCAAGTATATTAGACATGGAATAGGATCTGCTAAGGATGTTCTTAGGGCCTGTTCTGTAGGCTCTTCTATTCTAATTCTAAATACCGAAGTCAAGGCAGGCTTTAGTTCTGATGGTACAGATGATTTTATGTTTGGGCTTGATGGGGTAAAGACAGATATTGTTGATATTAGGGGACGAAAGATAAAATATGAAACAAGTATTACTGTAGATCCTGCTGGTAGAGCTGAAATATGGACTGCTAGTACAGACTATATATGGGAGAATACGGCTATAGATACTACCGATCCTCATGCTGATGATAGTACAAGATATGGTATTTGGAAAGTTAAGGATGATTTAGGCGGTACTTCTCTTCCTGGTCCAACAGTAGGTTTAGTAACGAATCCCCCTAGTGACCAACCGAATCATTGGGAACGCTCTACTAAAGAAGTCGATGGTACAACAGTTAATATATACTCAGAATATATACCAGTAGAAGATTATGTTTACCCTGATGGAAATAAACTATACCTTGGACAAGCCGTATCCAAATGGTCTGATCTAAAGTTTCCTCCAGATGCTAATGACTTAACAGCGCATAACGGAAGTGCAGATACTAAAGAAACAATAAGAATCCTATATCCGGATACAGGGAACCCATCAGGCAGAGGTAAGATTTATTACTTAAGTCAATCATACTTAAGTAGTACTCCAGGTTGGTATAGAGTTATCAATGATACGATTACACCCTATTTAGAGAAAGTCCGTACTCCTGACGAAATGAGCCTTATAGATCAAAATAGAATGCCTATGCAAATCTATTTAGATGAAGACAATAATCGGTGGTCTATAAGAAAAGTAAGGTGGGATGGTAGATCTTCTGGTTCTGCTAAAAGTAATCCTGGTCCATCCTTTTTTAAGGATAGTGAAAAGAAGGCTAAGCAAACTCCAATTAAGGCTATTTCTTATTATCGTGATAGGTTATTCCTTGCTTCTGAAGACGCTCTTGTATCTTCTAGACTTGGAGACTTTGATAACTTTTTTATTGATGATCCTGCAAATATTACTTTTAGAGATCCTCTTGACCTTAAAGTATCTTCTAATGTATATACACCTATTACATTCCTACAACCATTCAAAGACTTTCTATTCTTAGGAACATCGGGAGATACTCAATATGAACTTATGGGATCAGAGAATCAAATCTCTCCCCTAACAGCAGAGATTGCACCAACATCCTTCTTTCCTATGACAGAAGATATGTCTCCTCTGGTTATGAATAACAATCTATTCTTTTTTGCTAAGAATCGTTTGTATATTTATTTCCCATCCTTTGAAGCAACAGGACAACAGGCATTTGAGTTATCTCAACATGTACCAGAATATCTTCCAGATAATTATTGGACATCTACTGTCTCTACATCACATAATATGATATTTGCTGTAGCGGGAAGCTCGCCTAGCAATACTATTTTCTGCTACAGAAACCAAACCGCAGGAGATCAAATAGTTCAGAATGCTTTCTTTACCTTTACACTACATGAAGACATTAAGATACATTCTTTACAAGCTATAGGAGATTTTTTATATGCTATAGTTGAGCAACCACGAGGGGATGGAGATGTAATTGTACAGGTACATAAAATGTCTATTCTACCCGAAAAGGGAAGTATTCCCAGGCTAGATAATAGGAAATCATCATCTGTATTAAATTTAACATATGACTCTAGCACAAATGAAACATCTTTTGATATTGGTTTTTCACTAAGAACAATTAATCAAATCATAGGATTTACTGGTACGGGAGAAGAACCCACTATAGATGTAACAGTAGATCAAGGAAACTCTACAGATTCAACAACAAGATTAATTGCTATTGGTAACTACTCTAACCTAAATTCTTGTATCGCGGGAACGAAATTTACGGCATCTGTTATACTATCTACTATATTTGTAAGAGAAGAACAAAATAATATTATACCTGGAACACTAAACTTGCGGTATTGTGTAGTTCGCCATCATAATACTGGACCTTATACTGCCTCAATAGTACGAAAAAATAGGGCGAGTAAAGATTATACCTTTAACCACGAAACAGTAGATGCTATGGATGCTAATTTGAGCGATCCATTTTTTGAGGTTGATGGAGTATTTAAGTTTCCGCTTATGGGGTTTAGTGATGACCTATCTATAACTATATCATCGGACTATCCAAATCCGATGAACTTAACTAATATTGAACTAGCGGGGAAATTTAAACGTGTCCCGCATTTTTTAACAACATAGGAGGAAAGCTGTGGCTTATGATAACAACTCTGATAAGATAACATTTATATCAAAAACAGGCAGTGAGATTACATCCAATAACTATATAGTTGATATTTCGTCATTGCTTGACAGCACAACCCAGCTTGGAACATCTCTATCAGATCAGGATGAGTTTATGGTAGTAAGAAAGTTTGATGCAAGCTCCATATCTCCTTCTATTACCGCAGCTGAAGCATGGTCAGCATGGACTTTGCCAAATACTAATACTAGTGGAAGTACAATGTATTCCCTTAGTCAGTCAAATATTACATTTTCCCAGACAGCCGCAGACTATACTTGGACAACTACACATAGCGGTCGAGCTGCTGCTATAGTCCTGCCTGTAATTGCTGCAGCAGATACTATATACATATTAAGAAAAACATATAATATACAAAAGCTTATTAACTGGACTACTGGCTCTAAAATAACTAGCAGTAGCCTTAACTTATCTAGTGACCAGTTATTATTCTTAAGCCAAGAACTTATGACCCTATGGCATAATTTCCATACAATGAATCCAAGTGTTGGGCAGCCAGACGGAATATGCCCACTAAATTCAAGTGGTGTAATAGCTAGTACTTATTTAGGAGCAACAGCAAGTGTGGGTGACGGCATAGAAGGTGATGGCAGTGCTTCTTCCCCAATAAAAATAGACCTTGCGGGTACTGATGGTGATGCAAGTGGTTTAGCTTTTAGTAGTGGTGATCTTAAGGCTGATACTGTAGATAGTGTTACTTCAACAGATGTTTATAAGCCTCTATCGGCTAATCAAGGTAAACTATTACAAGATCAGATTACGGGTATAGGTACATCTATTGTTTATAAGGGTGCCCACAACTTGAATACGACTACTGAAACAGCTGCGGTTGGGACAGACTCTCCAACTGCAGGTTGGACAGTTACACAAAGTACAACTGGAGTAGCAGACGCTTCGTGGACAGGTCTATCTGGTAGTATTGCTGCTGGTACTGTTATTAGATTTGGTGGAACAAACTGGGAAGTAGTTTCAGCAACTACAGCAGTACTAGCTGATGGTAGTGTTGCACTTAATACAGCACAAAAAGCAGTTACCCAAGCACCCGATGAAGGCGATAAGACTGATGGGGAAGAGAAATCAGTAGCAACTGTAGAATATGTAGAAGATGCTATTGTTAATACTAAGCTATCAGAGCTTAGTGATGTTATCAAAAGCAATGCCACGGCAACCGTTACTATTACAGACGTTACTGAGCTCAACAATGGTGATAAGGTAAATCTAATTGCTGCTGACACCACTTCTCATGACTTCACAGTAGGTGATGTGGCTGGTGGTGGTACTTGGATTGCAGAGGTAGATAACGACACAAGTGCAACAAACCTCAAACTCCAGATAGACGCAAATGCAAAGTTTTCTGCTACGGTATCCGGGGCAGTTGTAACTATAACCCAAGCAACAGCAGGTGCTAATGGTAATACCGCAATTACTCTAACAGACAGTTTCACTGCTGGTATGACAAAAACAGACTTTACTGGCGGAGCAACTGGTACTGCACCTGTTGCAGGAAACCTAGTATACTATGATGGAGATACCTGGGAAACCGTAGCATTAAAGACTACTGTTCCTACGGGTACAGTTCTTACTACCGCTGATAATATAGCTGATCTAGCCGATGTTGGGACTACTTCACCTAGTTCATCGGAAGCGTTAGTATGGGATGGAGATTCGTGGGAGCCAACAGCTATAGCAGGTCTTACGTCCCTTATGGTTGTATGTGGAGGCGATGGAGATGGAACTGGCGATGAGTCTGACCATGTAGATGATGCTTTTAATGACTCTACTTTAGGACATCAGGGAGATCCTGGAAGTACTACGTTATCTTTGTGTGAATTTAGAGGCAGAACACATAAGATTGGAGACGGTGCTGATGTAGCTCAACCAGTAGAAATTCCATATAAACAAGATATAACTTATCGCAATGGTACGTTTAATTTTGACTTGTCCGATACATATGATCAATATGTAATAAGAACTAGGACAGATGCGACAACTTTATCTACAACTACTACTGCTGCTATTGAGTGGATGGCTAAAAAAATAATTGTTAGCGATGAAACAGGATTTTATGAAGGTGATTATATTCAACTTATCGCCGATACAGATGATCCTCGGTCTGTTATGTTTGACGATAATACAGATAAGTATTATGGTTTACTGATTACCAAGATTGTTGGAATACAACCTGATACTAATACTATAGTACTTGCAGATCCTGTACCCTTTGCAGCTGCAGCAGGAGTAACAGTATCCAGAACTGGGGCTACAAAAGATGCCGAAAATGGAAAGGCACAACTAAAGAATATTACGTTTGAAAACATAAAACTTAGGGATATACACCACGATGTAGTATATCTAGGATCTAGTCCAGTAGAAATGCTTGCCGTAAACGATACAACTGTTACTGTTGATTTACCTGCGGGTCATGATATGAGGGTAGGTGGAGTTATACGTCTTCAGGATGTTGATGCTTCTAATGGAGAGCTACTAGTGGGTGATCAATATGATACTATCAATAATCAATTTGCTATTACTGCTATAACAGATACTAATACTGCAACATTTACTTTAGCTAATAGTGGCGAATGTGGTGTTGATGGTAATGTAGGTGGTCTTTATCCGGTAATGCAGATAAGTTCACATAATGGTATCTTAATAGAATATGGACACAATATCGTATTTCGAAACTGTACCTTTGATGGCTTTAATAACTTTGCGGTAAACTTAGCAAGGTGTAAAAACGTACTTTTTGATAACTGTACATTCTTAAATACTAATGGGCTTGGTTTCTATGATGCAGCTATTCGTATATCAGAATGCGATGGCGTTACAATTCGTAATTGCACATTTGAAAACTGTTGTACATGTGTCTTAGTAGCTGCATCGGCTTCGTATTCTTCTAGAAATATACAAATAACAAATAACACTATGTCTTATACAGACTGCGGTGTATATATAGATGCTTATATACATGATAATTTTGACTTTAAAGATAATTACTGTACAGTTGTAGCTTTTAATCCAAATCGTATTCATCAAGGCAGACAGCTTACAACAAGTGTTAGAGCTATTATAGCCGCTGTATATAATAAATCAGCTATATATAGTTGTAATATTACAAACAATGTGTGCAGCAATCTAATAAGACAGCCAGTAGTTGGGTCATGGGAAGAAGATAAATTTTGGGGATGGGGAGATGGTATTGAATATAGTACCCAAGGGGGAAATCTCGCAGACGAACATATGTTGCCAGGACATGAATATGGATTTAGGATAGGGGTAAGTGCATATCAAGATAGCCTTATGGCAAGATATGTAGAAACTGTATACAGAGGCAGAACAGCTACATCTTCTTATAACATCAGTGATAATACAATAACAGCTCTTAAGGGAGCTATTGCTACTAAGATGTGGTGGAATCATACTAATAGTACTGAAGTGACAAGTGTAAGCGGTATACGGATTAATAATAATACTATTAGCTGGACACACATTGGTATTTCTTTTCTAGGTGCCCATACAAATAAGTTTGGTCATGGTCAGCATATACAAATTTTCGATGCTATGATAAGTCACAATCAAATTAACATGATATCTCATGTTATGTGGTCGGCTTCCGATGTATCTGGGTACTGGGGACACTTGCCAGGAAAATGGTGTAAACTTAATGTAGAAGAAGAGGGATATAGAGGAACCTTGATAACAGATGTTGATGGTCAATGGCATAACCAAAGCCCACAACGCCCTGTCGGATTATACTTTCACCAGGGTTTTGCCGATGAGGCTGGAACACCTACACAAGTTGATGATTTGAGAATTGTATTTAACGCATGTAGTGCTCGTAGTAATCATTTTACCGCAAGTCTGCATGAGAATGATGAGGTTGGCATTCTAATGGGTTCTGTAGGAGGAAACATGACTCTGTTTAACTCATTTGATATAATTTACAATACATTTATTGATCTCTATTACGGTATTATTGCCCGACCAAAAAGATCTGGAATTAATATGCTTTGGAATTTCTTTTATAGCAATAATACTTGGCGAACTAGCACTGGCTATGGTGCCTGGTCAGCTGACCATGACAATAAAGCAATATAACGTATAATGAATAAAATAAAAAAACTAAACAATATATTCCTTGAGACTTTACTCTTGGATTTAGATGATCCCCAAAAGTGTACACCTGGTTTATACCAAGTTATACGTGGGGTCATTAATGACAACAAAGAAATGTTAGACAGTATACCTAAAGAATCTTTAGACTTCTTAGAAGATAAGATGAAAGACAGTTTACCGTTTAAGAAAGCTATGGGAGAATAATTATGGGAATTTTTAGTGCTTTTC
>Ga0114906_1000899_pt1 | contig 16011 bp, 24 predicted proteins | sample MalvirDeepMed_M9_FD_89687 | JGI IMG/M metagenome (GOLD analysis project Ga0114906, IMG submission 89687) | Marine viral communities from the Global Malaspina Expedition - Malaspina viral metaG DeepMed_M9 | ecosystem: Environmental > Aquatic > Marine > Oceanic | place: Mediterranean Sea...
ACCAAACCATGTAGGCCATAAAGGTGTACCATTATCTTGAAGTGCTTTATATGTAATCACTCTCCAACTAAAGTCATTTCCTTGACTTTCTGCCTTATTATATCCAATAAGTATATTATTAATAAAGGAATCATAATGCACAGGAGTCCCATTAATACGAAGCCTACCAGTACCAGGTTCCAAAGCAGGGAAAACAACAGCCGTGACAAGGTTAGAGATTTTAGCACGAGACTCTGGCGTAACGGTATTATTTTCATCCTCAAAATCGTCCAACACGATAAGGTCGTACCTTTTATGTAACTTAGCTCCACCTCTAATACCTGAGAGATTTGATTTACTAATGAGCTTACTGCCATTTTTAAGTTCGATGTCATCTTCTGTCCATTTTCTCCCTTTTAAACTACCGAAATAATACAACACTTTGTCATTATATTCCAAATGATATTTTATATAATCTAAATTTGGTACACTAATCTTAGACGATGCGGCTACCCATCCATAAAATAAAGGATCTACCCCAAAACAAAAATCGTGCATAATATTACATTTTGTTAATACTGTTTTACCATGACCTCTAGGTAAGATTACAGCTAATTGTCTAACACTAGTATCAACTACTGCATCCGCTACTTCATAATGAAAGAATGGAGTTTCACTTCTCATAAAATCATCAGGTAAAAATAACTTTCCGAATGCAATGAGGTCATTCTTTGCAAGCATTAGTGCTTCTTCTGCTTTACTTACATTCTGTGTATTAATATTAGCCACTATTCTCCTACTTTATACTTTTTATTAACTTTATCTTTATACACTCTAGATTTATCTTTCAATAATTTAGAAATATCGCTTGTCAAATCATACGTCTTACCTTTTAATGGACCTTTTGGAAACTTAATCTTTGCCTCATAATATTCCGCAAATTCCTGTCTATTAGCCTGTTGATCAGAAAGTTCTTCTACTACCTCTAATATACTCCATGGCTTATCTGTATAAGGATTTATTCTTATTGAATCCTTATCTTTTTTTCCAAATATTTGATCAAGTATACCACCTTTAGGTTCAGATACATTTTTCGGTAATAAAATTAGCTTCATTAGTTTCACAATTTCTTTATCCCCAATATATTCATCTTCTATATTCTTAAGATCCTCTTCCATAATTTCCTTTGCTTTGGAGCTAAGTAAATGTGGTGAAGTACTGGGAGTATATTTCTTTACCAATAGTTTATTCTTTAATTTCATTAGTTGTTCAAATTCTTTTAATGTAGCCATTATTCTATCTCCTTAGGCCTTTCAGCCTCTAATAACTCTTTTTCTTGAAATCCTTGAAATAATGCTCCAGATACTTGTGTTACTGTTGTTTGATTCTTATCTTCCAGATCCATAATATCTGATAATTTAAATAAAGCTTTTAATCTTGTTTCATCCTTCTCAGATGATTGAGCAATATCGTTAATATTTTTAAGTATATCTTTCTCATCTATACCTAATTCCAGTAATATAGGTTTTAATTCTTCTTTCATAGCGGTTCTTACCCTCTCCGTTTTAATTAATTGGCCAGCTTTTTGTAACGCATAATGTGGATTATTAGTTGGAAAAGCTTTAACATATGCTTGCTGCATATTCATACCTGTAGTTATGTATAAAACGAAGAGCTGCTCGTGCTTACTAAGCTTGGTCCGATCCAAGAGAACGTCAGCAGAGTTCTTATTCCCTCCAAAGGAATAAATATTGACTCTGCGTGAAGTATCCATCTTCACTCTGGAGGATACTGGAAATGTTCCAGTGCACGTGCCTACATATTCTCTGATCTTTACTTTACCTTTAGGCACGACCATGCTTCCTCGTCTTAAAACTTGAATAATGCAATCATCATCCGCTTTAATCCAATCCCCAGGATATCCATTTCTCCAGCCGATAGGTATTATTTGATCTGGTATACTATCCTCGGGATCATAAACTGTGTGATCTATCCCATTTACTTTATAAAATCTCACTACCTTGTATAACCTAAATTTTGCAATTCTGGCCATATAAAGTATTCAAAAGTATCATTATTCCTCTTCTTCAATTCTTTTACCTTACCCTGAGGTGTAGAATAATTTCTTTTATACTCTTTACTTACTTCTACCCAATCATTATTTAATATTGCTTTAGTTAATTTAGGATAAGCAACTAATCCGGTTTTCTTACCAGTGTTAGGATCTTCCCTGCCTATGCCTAAATTAAATGTATAATCTAAAAGCATTAATTTAGACTTATCTCCTAATTTTTGGAACTTACCATGATATAATGCATTATTAGCTAGAAATCTTTTCAATTCCCCATAATTTTTATCGAGATCTTCCAACAATAGAACTGTTGCTTGACTTTCAGTAATGCCAAATAAATCTTCTACATCTGATAACCCATCATCAACATTCCACAAATTTCCAAACCCACCAGTATGTCCATAACCTATATGCTTTACACCGCTTGGGTCATAATACGCTGTTGGTGAAAACCCCTCATTAGGTTTTACATAATTACCTACATAATCCAGTAATGCTTTAGAGGATATTTCCTTATCTAAACCATTTTTCATTTTACATCACGTAATTTTTTCGTTACAACCTGTGCTAATGAATCTCTTTTCTGCCTACATATCGACTTTTGGATATCAGGCAATTTAGAGCATTCATCCACAGGCTCTAACGATTTCTTATCTTTAAACATACCTGCCTCTTCTAGTAAGTAAGCCCTGCTTTTCCTGCTTTTCGTTGAGGTTTAGGTTTTGGCTTTGAGCCACCTGGCATTCTACCAGTTTTACCCATACATGCATTCCATTCATTGGAACCTTTTTTAAACTGTGTACATTTTGCTTTTGCACCCTTAGGTGCTCCTGTAATTGCCATTTATTTCTCCTTGATTTTAATATTAATATTTTCTATCCCTAGGTATTCTTCCACCTTTATTAATTGGGGGAACTTGAGCACCTGTAGGTGCTTGAGTAGGGGTTGTACCGCCAGCTGTAGCTTTTTTGCATTCTAAATATGCTTTTGATCCAACCGCAAATTTTTGAGCACATGCATCAGGTACTTTAGCACCCGGGGGTGCGTTAGTTATTGCCATTTTTTTCTCCTATTCTCCAGCTTTATAGCCATTAGGGCTACTCACTACTGGAAATGTATTCTTATTTGCTTTACCTTTCTGAGTACTTCCTACAGAAAAGTAATCTTTACTACTTGAAACATCAAGTTCTTTTGCTCTCTCTATAGAGAAATCACTATCTACACTTTCTTCACCTATAGCTGACATCTCTTGCATTAGGGGGTTATTTTTAGTCATGTCTTGAGTGAGTCTTTGTAATTTTTTTTGAAGAACTGCATTCCTTCTACGTAAACTTACATTCTCTACAGACATATGATCTACTTGACCATTCTGTATGCCCATTGTTTCTTTTAATTCTTTTATCTTTTCTTCATTATGTTGATATTTATTTAAGAATCTTTCCAAGTCCTGTCCAAAAGGTCCCATCATTGTGGAAGGTAAAGCAAATGTTGGGAGTGGATTTCTATCTTTTAGTGGTGTTGAAAGCGCAGTCATACCTTCTGATATCATATCTGTCATCCTTTGGGATGGTTCTGGCAATGAATCTGCAGGTGGCGCAAATCCACCCCATCCTTCAGTTGCTCTTTCTAATACTTTTTCTAAATATCTTTCTTTTGCTGATGCCATAAATTACTCCTTTACACTTGGACCGTAGGTCCAAATTAATTTTCATGCTTCTCCTATCTCGTAGAACCTATCAATAAGTTCAATACTCTCATCATCGAAGAAGTCTAAGATTTCCATTCTTGCTTGATATCTTGGTCTTGTATCTCCATTAATAATCTCTTCCTGTACATACTCTACTGTATCTGTATCTGCATCATACTCAATTGTTAATATATATGTCTTCTTATTCATGTTATTCCTTACAAGGCTTTTTTATAGTTTAGCAAAGATTAAATATAAAATGCAATCATTAATCTTCAACAATACTAGTGCCCGTTATATCAAAAGGTTTGGAATATTTATCTAAATAATACAAAGCATAGGCGTTCAAACCATGCTTATTTTCAGGAGTACCCGTACTCCAATCCATTAGGAATCCTATTTGATTATATTTATCAGTTTTAGCAAAATCAGGTAAATACTTAGATGCTAAATCAACCATAACATCAGAAAAACCTCTTGAACTCGTTATATAAGACCCAGTATAACCTACTCCTGTTTCCCAATCGTCTGGCATTCCATGTGATTTTTCTGATTGACCAACCAATATATCCCAAGGCTCAACTATTTGATATTCATATTTGGAAGGTCCAATCTGTCTTCTTCTTACTGTAGATGCCGATCCTAATTTATTATATATATCATGAAGTTCCGGATTAGCATGTGCTACTGCTATATAATAGTCCTCCATCATGGGTAACAATGTAGGATCATATCTCAAAAATTCCCATCCATGTTCTGCTGGATATTCTGGATTTTCACTTTGATGCCATATCCATTGTGGATATTCTTCAATAGGCATACGAACATAATCTGACTGGTCCACATCACCAGGTTCTCTAGATAACACATCTACTGACTCATCTTCAAATCCCATCTGCATTTTAACAAAATCAGTAACATCCCAAGTATCACCTGTTAAAGGTCCAGTACTAAATGTGGTGCTCCAATCCTTCCTTCCTAAGTGAGATAAAACTTCTTCTCCATATGTAGGTCGATGATAACCATGCTTTATATTACCATATTCATCATGAACTTCTTTTAAAAAGGAATCAAGAACTTCTTTATTTTTTACTAGTGGGACATCTTCGCCTGAACCAGATAAATAATGAAGCATTAAATAGGGGTCAGTCTGTATAATACTTTCAAGAGGTATTTTATCTGCCCAAAAGCTACCTCGACTAAATATAGTTTCATAATATTGATCTAATTCTGATATTGCTTCTTGATCTCCTGTTCTTGCAAGTTCAGATACATCTTCCCCTGGATGTTTAGGTAGTAGCAATCCAGCAGCAAACTCTATTAGTTCTGGGTTATCCTTTACTCCCTTTAATAGATTACTTAGTAGGCTCATCCTTTTTTTCTTCCTCTTTCTTTTTATACTTGGTTTCAAGGAAAGTTTGAAATTTATCAGTATTTCCAGTAAATTCTATAAAATCTGTTATAACTTTCATTACAGTATCTACTATATAACTTTCTTGAGTACCCTTATGATACAGGTTATTCAAATGTGTCTCTATCTGTTTATTAGTCAGCTTTTTTTTACTTTGTTGTTTAGCCATCTATATAAACCCCCCCCTTTTATTTTAGGGATAATTTACAACTAAGTTAACTTTAAATGCAAGGTTTTAAAAATTATAGCATTTTAGTGCTTGGTGTTCTCTTGTGACCACACCCCTTACAAAGGGATTTTCACTATCGTGATTACGTTATTTTTGATTTGAATTAATTTGTATTTATTTATGAATATAATTATAGGAGGTAGTTATAATGGGACCAGAAGGAACAATATTACCTGAAGCACAGAGGTTTACAATTGATACAGATAGTATCGGTAGCGCTGACGATGGTAAAGTATACACTCTCGATGATATATCTAGATTAGTAGAAGAGGGTGAATGGGATGTATGTGTTGATCTATTAATGACAGCATCAAGAGCGGTAAAATTCCATACTACGTATTCAGATCAAAGGAAGAGAAAGAAACTTGATCAGTTGCGTAATACATTATGGATGATACAAAGAGAAGCTGGTAAAGAAATTCCTCGTAGAGTATTTAATAATGCGAGTAATCTAATGTATATCAACGATAGTAACAGATAATATATGCTAACCTGGAGAGTTTGGCAGCACTGGACTTGTATTCAGAAACCCATTCTCTCCTTGTTACTTTTATTATTCTGTATTGTCTTGTTCATGTATAGATATATATATAAACTTATACCTAACATAAAGGTATAAATGTTAATGATTAACAAAGAATTAAAATTAGCAGACTTGAAATAATTAGCCTGAGTAAGCTTACTGTTCCCATAGAATGAGAGCCAAATGAATATATGTTGTGGTTTCCTGCATAGTGCGGGTATCAATATGATCACACGAAGTGGCATGCAAGAACTAATCAACTGCTCAATAATTTATTAAATAACTCTAAAGGAAAGTAGCACCTCAAGCTCTGCTAGTACGTATTGAAAGACATCGTGTGTAACCCACAAGGCAGTTAATTGCTGCGATAGTTGGGGCGTTAGGAGTGATGACCTAATGGGCCTCGTAATTCTATCAAATAGGGGCTCTACACACATTAATTAATTTAACAGCCGAGGGAAATGGGTAGTGAGGCAAAAGGACATGATATGCTTGTCGAGTAGGCTGTTAAATATTAGAGATTGAAATTATCAAAGGCATGGATGAGAGCCGACTCATAGGTTCTATGCAAACTAGAGATAATCAAAGCCATCAGTTGGCAGTCTGATTAACAAAACTGCCATTAATAGAGGTTAAAATGAAGTACACAACTTACGGATAATCAATATCTGTTTAATTGTTGGTTATCCCCTAAAATAGGGTCGTAAACAGGCAAAGGCAAGTATTATGTCTCATTTAGAGATATTCTAACACTCGTACAAGTTGATCTAAGAATTTTATTGTTCGGGTACTTGTCTTTGGACCCTTGATAAAGAATTGGAGGTAATAGATATGGTAGATCCATTGTTGGATACAGTATTTATAATATCAATAATAATTTTAATTATTGTCATATATATTGACAGAAAGGGAGGATAATACTAATAAAAGCATAAATGATAATAAATGTACTTATTGTGGTAAACTGTTTAATTATGGATTGCATGTATGTACTGACGAGCAGGAAAAGATGAGTGAACAGGTATGGGAAGAAGAAAGACAGTTTGCAATGATTGAAGTATATAGATATCAATATCATAAATTTATGAAAACAATAAAGAAACTGTTTGGAGGTAGAGATGTCTGATAAAGTTACATTGTTACAATTAGCTAAATTAGCTGAAAAATGGGGAGCAACTTTTACACCTAATGAATTACAGGATATTGAGGAGCATGATGATGAAGAAGTTCAACCTTAATGGTAATGTTCTATTTTGGAGCATAATCATGATATGTTATGTCATAGCCTTTGGATTTATTGGATTACTATGGTTAAACCTATTTTTAGGTATATTATATATCATATTTAGTGTTATCTGGGTTGTTATAGACATAATGAACGAAGAATAATAATATTAAACCACATATTTACGTACTATGAATACTATACCAGAGCTAGTTTGGTGGAGTTCTAGCTCTTATAATTGAAGGAGGACTAATGTTAGATGAACGATTTTTAAAATTTGATACAAATATTATGCAATGTAAAACTGTTAATAATATACTTACATTGTTGAACTCGGTAAATACTCATGACTCTAAAGAAGTATCACATGCTATTGCAATATTGAATAAAGAAAGAACAAAAGCAATGTTATCGTTAGAGAAAAGAACTAAGCGTAAAGGTAGGCCGATGAAAAGTATTAATAAAGGGTCAGAACGTTCTTAACTGACGGACCTTAAGGGAGGAACTGTTGAGGGTACACTCCCTTTAAATTTATAGTTGTTATAACAAACAAGAGGAGGGTATGAAAATGCCACTTACAGATCCAATCACTATCAAAGTATTTACTGGTAGTGGTTTTGTAGAAGAAGAAACTCATGCATCTACAGTGTCTGAGTATAGAGCAGAGAAAGAACTGCCTGATGATATTAGAATATCTGTTAATAGTAAGAATGTTGCAGATAGCAAAGCATTAGCTGATGGTGATTATGTTGCAGCTGTTGCTAATAATAAGACTGGTGGTGGAATAACTGTAGTTAAATTGATTGCAGGAATGATAGAAATGGGATGTACTCCTAAAGAGATCTCAACCGCTATTCGAAAAGGACTGAATCAATAATAGTTAATTAGAACATTAAAGAACAGGTATGATATTAACGCTAGTGCGAAAGCATGGCAATAAGCATATTGTACCTGTTTCTTTATAAATAGGAGGGATTTAAATGAACCCATATAGTCGAGTGGAATATTATACATTAGATGAAATGGATGATAGTATTATAACAGATTTTGCAACTGAAGTATTAATAGGCCCTCAAGCTGAAATAATTACCATGTGTAATAATATAGAAAACGAATCTCCTTGGGATTATCGTCGAAATGTGCGTCGTAGCTTTAAACCAGAAGTTACTAAAACATTTAGATGGAAACCTGGTACTTATAATAAGGTAAAAGAATATTGGACATATTTATTAGGATGGGAAAAATCTAATAATATGCGTTTGTTCTTTAATAGAATGGGTACTAATGGTGATATGGAATGGTATAGAAACAAATTTAAAAGAAATATGAAGGCTTTAGATAGGAGATTATGCGAATTACGAACTAATGGTATCAAATGGCAGGATAATACTGATGATGTGATTAATATATGGGATGATATCTGTAATCATATAGCTGAACAAAGTGAATATATGCCTGCTATGATTATTCCATATGATAGAGATAGTAATATTCTATATAATGATATAAAAATGGAAATTACGTTGTATTACCCGTCAACAAATTTACATATATGGAATAATAATGCTGATATGTTAGGTGTTATACCTATGGAAGGATGTGGTATTTCAATCCAGATTAATTTTATGAAATTAATAAATGGCTTAGTATCTATAAAGCCAGAAGATAGATTTAATTTGGCATTAACAACCAAACCTCCAGTAAAACATGACTATAGTAAAAGATTCTATAATATAGGCGCTATATATTTAGGGCATGATAATCTTGTGCGAAAGGGCCATCCATTTATAAGTAGAGGTGGAGGAGTAGGAGATAGTTTTATAGATTATGCCAATTTTGATGTAAATCATAGAACTATAAATGAAAATAGTAATTATAGGAATGTATGTTTAGGCGATTTAGAAGGTGATGCTACATCAATTCAATTACTTAATTTAAACATAGCAGATATAGATAATTTTATATCTCAATGGCTATCTAATTATACTGTTGGTCATACTAATCCACTAAATGGCAGCCGTCAATGGTTTCATGGCATGCCTAAATGGTGGTCAGAGCAATCATCTGATTTCAAAAGAGTTATAGGAATACCAGATGAACCAAGAGATTGTTATATATATCAAAGTATTGCTAATGATGAAAATGATAGAGAAGTTAAAATTGCAGAATGTAATGATATAGAATGTGGAATGAGAGATAATTGTAATATGTATCAAGAGTATGGTAATGAAGATTCTCTACATATAAAACGACAATTAGTTGCTGAATTATGTAATATATGGTCCACTGATTTAAAAGATCTTGACAGTCCAGTTACATTTGATGATTTATTTAATTGTCATGATGCTAGATGGTTTGAACATAATCATACTATTGTTGGATTGAATGATTATATAATAACTGAACATGATTGGGCTGCTAATAGAATAACTTTATTTAAAGATTGGTTTGTAATGAAATATGATATATTAGATAAAGAACTAGATCTTAGACGTCTCAGTGAAGAAGAATGGTCAAAAGAGGTAGAATGTGTTAAACTAATGATAAATAGTCCACATTTCTTTCTAAAACCATATAATTTATTAGAAACAGAATGTGGTGAATTGCAAGAGGAAAGAGCTTATTTAGCATTGGAAATAGTCAAGAATAGTAAAAGCGAATCATCATTAAATCGTCCAGAATGGGTATCACACATTGGTCGTGAAACAACTGATGAAGAAATGATGCATAGATTATCTGCTATGTATGGTAATAGTACTGTCATTACTCCTCCAGGAGTCAATATATCAAGAGGTAATATACATGGTAGTGAAATACCAGAAGAAAGAACATCAGAAGCAGAACAGGCTCAAGAGACTCTTGAAAGATTTCTAGAGACTCAAATGAGAGAGCAAGATAACGAACAATACATAACTGAAGAGGAAGCCCAAGAGGATCGACATGAAGAGTCTCATGAGGCTCCATTTTAATAAGGAAGGATAATTATGATAATAAGTAGTACATCAAACAATGTAGTACAGGATAAAGAGTTTTACATCAAACAGAAGAATTTTGATAAGATATTAGCTTATGCACATCATGCAAAGAATAAATATCAATCAGAAATTGGTGGTATGGCAGTTATGGTACAAGATAAAGATAAAGATTGGCAATTGTTAAATCCTATAATACTAAAACAAAGCATTAGTGGTGGTAACTGTAGTTTAGATAAAGATAGTTTAGCTGAATACTATACTAAAATGGGAATGAAATATGATAAGGCTAACTTTAGATTTTGTTGGTGGCATAGTCATCATACTCTTGGAGCATTTTGGAGTAAAACAGATACTGATACTATGGAAGAAGCGGCTAATGGTGATATTAGTTATTCATTAGTAGTTAGTTGGGATAAAGAACAATATGGGCATATATTTAGAATATCTTACTGGAATCCAATAGAAGCACATGTTGATACTGAATTAACTATAATAGATAAAAAGGTAAATAAAATACCTAAAGCTATTATGAATGAGGTTGAGGCAAAATGTAATGAACCTGTTGCTATAAGTAGTTATGGTTATTATAAAGGTGGAACAACTGGTACTCTTTGGGGAACTTATAATAGAATGGAAACTACTAGCTATAACGACAGCTTCAATGTTAAAAATGATAAACTAGTTGAAAAAGATAAAATATGCAATGCAGGATCACACGAAGAAAGTGTGTGGGATGAATTAAATCCTACCAGTCCATATTTATATGCACAAGAAAAGTTAGATGAATTGATTCAATATATAGTGGAAGGTACTATAGAATATGCAGAATACAGTCGTCAAATTGATGCATTAAATAAAGAACTACAAGGCTCTAATTGCAAGGTTAATAAACTTGATGAACTCAATATTGATGAGCTATTAACTTCAAAACCATCAGATTATATAACATTTGAAGATGCTGAAGAAATTGATAAGATAGAAAATAGTTGGAGTAGCCATGTTATCTAGTAGATATTCTGATATAGTAAATAATCTTGATAGTTTTACATTCCATATACTAGGATGTGGTGCAATAGGTAGTTCAACAGCTACACAACTAGCTAGGATGGGAGCTGGTAATTTTCGTTTATATGATTTTGATAAAGTGGAACTGGAAAATGTTGGAGTATCTCAATATTATGAAAGTAATATAGGGGAATATAAAGTTGATGCATTAACAAAACATATAAAAGATATTAATCCACAAGCTGATATACAAACATTCTGTGAGATGTTTGAAGAATATGCTCATGAAGATAAAAATGATGTAGCTATTTTAGCTTTTGATTCTATGGTTCATAGATTAAAGGCTGTTGAAATACTATGTTATCAACCAAAGCATAAACCAATGTATATAATAGATGGTAGGATGGGGGCAGAACACTACCAACAATATACAATCAAAGAACCTAGTCTAAAAAAGTATTTAAAATTCTGGTATAGTGATGAAGAGGGGGATCCAGAACCATGCAATGCAAAGGCTACCAGTTATTGTTCCAATATGAGTGGTAGCTTCATTGTAAATACCATAAGAAAGTTGGCTACTGGTCAACCATATCATGGTGAGATAAGTTTTCATTTCCCTACCATGCTTATAGATAAAGGTAGAATGATGGCTTAAACTTAAAGGGAGATGTAAGTCCTAAGTGATAGCATTTGAAGGCTAGACTACTAGGCATTCTCCCTTTATTAACTTCCCTGGCACACGGAATAGATAGATAATTTAGCTTAACCTGATAGGGAATTATTTATGAAAGTGTGCCAATATTTATTAAATAATGGTTGCAGAATTTAATATAATTACGTAAATTCTAAACCCATCAATCACTAAAATAGGAGGGAGAATGAAGACTCTTTATTTTGATTTAGAGCATGGATATAAGACTCTAGGTTCTAAAGAACATATTAATAGTATATTCGGATATCCAGTACTGAGCCCTAGTACATGGAATCAATTTCAATCTATAATAGGTGGAATATACAAACAGGAAGAAAAAACTGTTGAAACTAAGATAGGTGAAGGTACTATCGTACATACTGAGCATATAGTAATGCCAAAGAATGGTACTATTGTAAATGCATTGATTGTAGATACATTTTCAGAACTATCTAAGAAATATCAAAGAAGCTTATGTGACAAAAATGGCACAATGAAACTTCAAGACTGGGGCAAACTAAAGAATAAAATCGATACTGCCCTAGAGTTTTTAACTAGAGTACCTGGTATTGTAATTTGTACATGTCATTCTAAATTACAAACAATGGACGATGGTGGTACAAAATTACTTCCATATATAGATGGATCTAGTAAAGAAGATATATCTAAATGGTTTGATTTTGTATTCTATTCAAGGACAATTACCAACCCAAGCGGTAAAAGAGAATATGTATGGGTAACTGAAAGAAATGAGATGTTCGATCATGCAAAAGATAGAACTCAACTATTACCTGCGCAAATTCCTCAAAATTATCAATTGGTAATCGAAGCTGCAACGAAGAAAGGATTTGATGGATGTAAAATCTTGATTATTGGATCTCCTGGCAGTGGGAAAACATATAGTTTAAAAACTCTTAATAATGAAGGAGGAGATACGAATGAGAACAATCACAGTTAAGAAAAACAGTGGTTCTAAATTCTCTCCAGGTTGGCATAACGTAGAGATAGTAAAAGCTGTATATGGTGACTATGAAGGAACTAAATACATTGATTGCTATTTCAAAGACTATCCTGATTCACTTAACCTAAGGTTATACGAGAAAAAAGGTAAAGATGGCGAAGAATTTGCTATAGGTAGATTATTCCGCTTTGCTAATGCTGGTATATCTGAAGTGCTAGATGGCGCTAATGGTGAAAGTATAGTCAAGATAGATGATAGTGCTGCTAGTCTAATAGGGAAACAAGTCAATATCTATTTCTATAAGGATGGGAAATACAGTAAGGTGTTATCCTCTGTAGCTCCCACTGCATTTGAAAATGATGTTGAGACTTTTAATGATGATGATGTAAGCTATTGGAAACAACAAGCTGAAAATTATTATGAAAAGTTTGTTGCCTCAAGAGATGATGACAGTACTACTGATTTTGTAAATAATACAACTTCAGAAGAGAATACAACCCAAGTGGATGAAGAGATTCCATTTTAGTCATTTAGGCGGGTGAGATAACTTTGAGAGCCAATAACTGGTCCTGTAAGTCCTAGTAATCACACATGTGCTCTGCAGGCAAAGGAATATGTTATATAAAACAGGTAGAGCTGATGGCTCTTAAAGTTTAAACAAAGGAGAAAACATGGCAGGTTTAGCGAAACTAGGTGAGAAATCAAGATCAAAACATGGAGCCAAAAAATCTAACATTAATAAAGTAAAAGCTAGGAAGGAAAAACATCACGAGAAGATTACTAGATTAAAGAAAGAACTACCTTGGCCTTATAATACATTGATTAATCATCACAAACTACCTGACGAAAAAAAGAGGAGATGATATGATAAAAGAATTTGCATTTGGTCTTTCTAACAGATGTCATTTTCAAGATTCCTCTAAATCAGGGGAGTGGGAAGGATTAGATAGAGATACATTTGTATCTTTATATGACTATGATGAACATATAGTAGATTATGTTCAAGAAAAAGGTAAGATAGCAGGTTATAATGGATTGATATATATGCCTGATGAATTTATATTTGATGTTGATGGAGCTAATCCTGATAGAGCTAAAGAATTATTAACTGGTTTACTTCTATTATTAGGAGATTTAAATATACCAAATAAAATATACTTTAGTGGTACAGGATTTCATGTAGGTATATCATCAACAGCATTTAGATGGAAGCCTGATAAAGATTTACATCTAAAAGTAAAGAAAGTCTTAACTAAAGCTGGAATATTTAATTTTGCAGACCCTTCAGTCACAGATAAGACTAGACTAATAAGGCTTATAAATACTAGAAATAGCAAATCTAATTTATATAAAGTAGAAATAGATAACAACTTACTTAATGGAGATATAGATAGTATATTAGAATATGCATCAAAGCCACATTCTTCTAAAATATCTATTGATGAATTAGAGTGCAATCCAGTATTTGATGTATTAGAAGCAGATCGTACGCATCGGAACTCATCGAGCACATCCACACAAAAAAATACTATAGCTACGATCGAGGAGTCTGTTCCCTCACAAGGTAGACAACCAGACCCTATTAACTATCCATGTATACAAAAGATGTTATATGGTACAGTTATAGGTAATAGACATATGGTGGCATTAAGACTTGCTGCATGGTTAAGATGGTTATATCCAGAAGATACGGTTAGATTAATTATGAATGATTGGAGAGTAAGAGTTGATAATCCTGAGAAACCATTTAAACAAAGCGAGATAGATTCTATAGTCAATAATTGTTATGATGGACATGATGGCCAAGGATATAGGTATGGGTGTTATGATGCAATCATGGATAAGTATTGTCAAAATACATGTAGACTATATAAAGCTAAGAAATCTCAGAATGCAATGAATGCAGATATGATGGAAAAAGAAATGTTAGACTTTTATTCCAGAGATCTTCAACCTATTAATTTCAAGACTTTATATGACGTAAACTTCCCAATATACCCAGGGGAAGTAGTTATATTGCAGGCTCCTCCAGCTTCTATGAAGACAATGTTATTACAAAACATAATGGTAGGATTAAAGAAACCTACTTACTTTATTGAAATGGAGATGTCTCCAAGACAAATATGGTCTAGATTTGTACAGATTGAAATGGGGTGGGATGAAAAGCAAATAGCTGAGCATTATAAGAAACTTAGAAATGGCGTCAGTGATAAGTTCAAATGGCTTACTGTAGACTATTCTTCGCTATATGCCCATGAATTAGAAAAAAGGATCACTACCCTACCTACTAAGCCAGAATTGGTAGTTATTGACCATATGGGCCTATTTAGGAGCAAACAGCGTGATCACAACATGAAAGTTGAGGAAGCGTCACAAGCTTTAATGGAACTAGCAGTCAAACATCAAATCATTGTATTTGCTGTAAGTGAAATAAGTAAACAAGCTATGAATGAAGGTATGAATATAGCCTCATCTAGAGGATCATTTAGAATAGCTTACAATGCTAATAAGATATTATCTCTTACACCATTTAAAGATAAAGAAGGCACTATTAAAATGCTTCAACTTAAAAGTGATAAAAATAGGGAACGTGAAACTATGAATGTTAAACTAATGTTAGATAATGTAAGGATTAAACGCTATGCAGAATAGTAAAATGAGAGAACTGATGGAAGAGATTGTACTTGAAATATTTAAAACTCATGCATCAGGACAAAAAGAATATGCCGATGATGAAGATAATGTATTTGCTAACTTTGAAAGAATTAGTTATCAAATGAATGTAGAACGAGAGTTTGTTTTATGGGTATATTTAATGAAACATATTGATGGTATAGCTTCTTATATCAATGGACATGAGTCCCAAAGAGAAGATGTAAGAGGTAGAATTACAGATGCTATTGTATATCTAATGCTATTATGGGGTATGATTGAAAGTAAAGAATACCCTAAACAACAATCATTAGGAGATGAAGCAATATGAGAGCAACAGAATTTATACATTACATTAATATAGATTCTAAAGACCTAAAGCTAGGTCATAATCTAAGGGGTGATTTCTATACCCACATGACAATAAGAATGAAAGTTAAACGAGCGCGATATCAACATCAGAAAGCGTTGAGAGGAGAGAAAATAGTATGAAACCATCAAGTTACAGAAATATTGTTGAAATACACAATGCAGAAGAATCAATTAGAAAATTCTTTAAGAAATCATTAATAAATGATATGAGAAAAATAATTAAATTGCAT
>Ga0114906_1000900_pt1 | contig 16002 bp, 28 predicted proteins | sample MalvirDeepMed_M9_FD_89687 | JGI IMG/M metagenome (GOLD analysis project Ga0114906, IMG submission 89687) | Marine viral communities from the Global Malaspina Expedition - Malaspina viral metaG DeepMed_M9 | ecosystem: Environmental > Aquatic > Marine > Oceanic | place: Mediterranean Sea...
AATTTCATTACCTATAGGAAGAACAGTATCAATTTCTATGTCTTGCATTTTATTATATGCATCTAAAGCTATAACATCGTACTGATTAAATTCTTTACTTGTAGCAGCAGCTCTTAAAATTTCAATTAAATCTTTTTCCGAAGGTGTTTGTATTCTATCTACTATAGCTCCCATGCTGACAAGTGTATCATCACCATCAGGATCATATTCTATAAGAAGAACATTAGAATATGGAAGTGTTTCTTTATTATCAATTAATACACGTCTAGAGGCTGTACCGATTATAGTTGTCTTACCTTGACCTCCTAATCCTGATAAAAGTAATCTAACAAACTTGGGTCTATCTCTTGTAGATTGAATCTTATATTTAGTTCTAAAAGCATCTGATATTGGAGTAATTGCCCTACTAGGTTGAAATACTTTCTTTGTAGTTGTCATTATTCTTCCCAATCAAAGGATTCTATTTCTTCATAATATAAATCTAATATTTGTTGATAATCTTCTCCTTTTCTATATGACATACTAATATCTAAGTCTTCACATTTATTACAATCAAATTGAACTTGTCTTTGATTCATTAAATGTGGTGTTTGTCTTAATATATAATATTCTTGTGCTGCATCTAAATAAGCTCTTATAACATAATCTATCTCTTCATCTGTAAATCCAAACCATCTACGAAATATAGTTTCAGGTGAGTTTACATTCTTATTAATGCCATTAACCATGACTCCTTTAAAGTTATCACCATACATCCATCTCCCCCATATAGAATAATCAAGTAGCTGCTCATCTATAGCAAAATGGTTCATAAAGAATTCATTAGTTAAAGATGTAGTCTTGTGATCTACCACATATATACCATCAGAGGTATCTACAATTAAATCTACTTTACCTGCTATAACTGTATAAGCTTCTTTAGGTATATCTTTAGAATCACATAATATCTCTCCTTCATTATTTATACATAAGTGAAATGAATGTTCTGTATCTACAACTTTAAAAGTTTCTATACCTTTAGTCTTTTGATAATATCTACTTAGTATCGAAATTCCTGATTTAGTCCAAGCTTCTATCTGACTATTTAATACAAGATCATCTGATTCAGTTATCATTCTTAATTCAAACTGTTTAATAACTTTCTCAATAGATATGTCTCTACTATGTGAATAATATAAACGCAAAGCATCATGTATAGACTCACCAAATATGTAATCTATATTAGAACGTGGTTTACGTCTTCTAAGATCATAGTGAATCCAATGCTTGAACTTACACCTATTCCAAGCTTGTTTACGATGATGACTTTGTATTAAAATATCATCCATTTATTTTATCTCTATAATAGTTTCATGTGGAAAATCTTTTACTGCATCTTGGTATTTTGCATATAAAAATAAATGTCCATGAGTATATCTAATATTTTGACGAGTCTTTATATCAAATAACTCTACATCCCCACAACGATTATCCCCAAATCCAGGAGATAATCGTTCTATATCTGTAAATTTTTTATTAATTATAAACATTTAAAATACCTTGTCGTCATAAAGTGTATTAATTTCCGGCATCAGCTTCCTCCAAATCGGTGAGGGCCTTGGGCCAGCTACTATCCACGATGGCCCCTTCTTCGCCGTTGATAAACCCCCACAGTTGCTTCCCCGCCGCCACCAGCGCGGCGTACTTGGCCTCTACTTGAGCAATCTGATTCTCGATTGCTGCATTAGCTAGGTTAACAAGCCACACATTAGTTTCCTCATGAGCAGCAGCCACCTCCGCATCCCGTGAGTGCCAACCCTGGGCGCTGGCAGCGTCGAGGCTCGGTCGCCACAAGGCCAGCGACGACTTGTGATACTGAGGCTCGTTGGCCCAATTCTCGCCCAGTAGCAATGCAAGCGCCTGCGCGTCGCTCAGCTTCGCCGCTTCAGGTACAGTATTATCTATCATTAAAACACTCTCTTGTTACCAAGTTTTGGTAACATATCTTCTGGTTTCCAATCAGTTTTTTTAAGTGGATTCGATTGACTAAGGTAAACACCTTGGTATTCTTTACCAATACCTTCTGTTTTTAGAAATGCTATTTGTCCTATTCTCATACCAGGCTTTAAAATATAATAATTGGTGGAGTTATTCTTAATTTCTAATGTCCATCTATTTATATATCCTATATCCCCAAATCCAGCAGAAGGACATATATCTATAAAGAGTCTACCAAATGTACTACGAGCTTTTAATAATGTAGCATGTTTATAAGAACCTATACATTCATGTGTATGGGCAAGTATACATTGTCCTGGCTCTAAGATAAATTGAGTATTATATTTTAAATGTATAGGATCTTGCCAGATATCGTTATCACTTACTTCTAAATCAATGGGATGATGAATTTCTTTTGTTAATATAAACCAATCACCTAATCTAATATCATATGAATTAGGATTAAGTTGTGATGCAGTAAAAGGGTCTATGACTATATTACCTTTATCAAATTCCTTTTGAATTCCCTTTGATCCTAACATATACTCCTATCTTTCATGTAAACCCCGCACAGGCGATTCGCTACGTTTAGGGTAGTTGGGTATGGGTTGGGCAATTTAGGGGCCTAAAAAACTATTTCAGGGCCATTCTAGGATGTTCAGGTGTGCCCTAGAACCCCTAATTAGAACATCATCACACTCTGTTGAAATCTTTCCTTCATCTTAACAGCATACTGTTGATGTTCATCTGGATGAAGCTCATAACCTACAGCATGTATTCCTAATTTCTTTGCTCCCATAAGGGTACTTCCACTCCCAGCATAAGGATCACAGATAATTGGTCTATCTTTTCCTTCTGTAAGAATTGCCAATATGTCTTGCAAGAGAACTTCAGGTTTACTAATAGGGTGCCATCTTTCTTTGTTAGAACCTCTGGCAAATCTAAATGCATTAGACCTTCTTTTGGAGTGCATTTTATATCTGCCTTTGGTTGCGTAGATAATCCATTCGAAGACTTCATATAACGAGCCATCTAAATCTCCTGTTCCACCTGAACTATCACCTTTATCCCAATGCCATACTTGTTTTAAATTAAATTTAGCCTCCTCTACATAACTTTGCCAATCACCATATACATCCCATCGAGTAAAAAGAACTAATGCTCCAGGATCTTTTAATATCCTATATGCTTCTGTTAAAAATTCAGGAACCCAAGATAGATTATCATCATCATGCATATTCGAGAATAATGGTGTAGCTACTCTTGTATGTGATTGATATTTGACACCATATGGAGGATCACAAAGAATTATATCTACTGTTCCTGATTGTATTTCAGGCATAGAATGATCTTCTCTGGTATATAGTGTGATTAAATCATCTTTAAAAAAGAGTTCATTCTTCATTTCGTTTAGCTCTATTTTTCAATGTTTGTTCCCATTGTTTAGCTGATTCAATTCTTATTGGTTCCATGACTCTAGTAATTTCTGCTATTTGAAGATCATTTAAGTATATACTACGACATAACTCTACTAATAATATATGAGGATATGATTGTAAGTTATCTAGTTTTTCTCCATTTACAAGAGTTTTAATATGTACTTCTAATAAAGCTATATCAGCTTGTAATGAATTATCCATTAGCAATTTTACCTAAAATAAAATCAACTTGATTATGAATATAACTTAAATCTTTAGTATTAGAAATAACATAATCTTGACCTATATGTGTCATTTCTGTTTCACTTTGATGATTATCTTCTTCTATTATACTTGGTCGAACTATTCTAATAATTACTCCACCTTCTGAATGAATCCAATCAGCTTCATTTTTAAATCTGCAATCATCAATAACTATATTTTTATCTATGTTTTCTACTTCTCTAGCTAAAGCTAAAACCCATGTATCTGGATGTATTTGACGAGCTACTTCTGTTCCAAACCTTTGCATAATAAATCGAGGAGTTAAATTGTAACGTTTATCTATTACTTCTTTATCACTTAACCATAACTGCTCTATACTTAGACCATATATATCTTGTACTGTATATTTGACCTTATCTGCAAAAGCCATTCTTATATAATTTTTTGTTTCACCTAAATATTTACCTACCTCTGATTTACCATGATGTTTCTTGCCTATTACTCCAATAATCATTAATATTCACACCTACACATATGAGATCCTTTCCTTAAATCCGGATATATATTCTGGTAAAAGAAATAAAATAAATGCCCACAAATTTTACTTTTTAATGCTAAATATATCATATACAAGGGAATTCATGTGTTTTTGTATACTTTTTTTCTCCCCTTGATCTCCAGTAATTTTCTCCTATTTGAATATACTTTTTACAATTATCACATACATGTAATTGTCTAGCTTTAATAAGTTTGAACATTTTGTTCTCTCTTAAATTTCTTAATCTTTACAGTAACATCTTTTTCCCAACCACATTGATTACATTTCATAAAATACATCTTACCAAATGTTTCATCAATATGATCTTCTATATAACAATCTCCAGTTTTACAATGAGGACAACTCTTAGGATATATGTGCATCATAAGGTTAGTCCTTACGTTTTAATGTTACCTCTTTAATTTTTCCTTCTATTGTAGCAGCCTCTAGTCGTTCTTTAATTTCACCACCATATTTCAAGTATCCTCTACCTATACGCATATCATATTTTTCTGGTATAACTATCGTTTCTTCATGTTCTGGAGTATAAAATCCATTCTCAATATCATTAGGGTGTAATAATTCACGTACTAATGCTAACTTACCATAGTCCCAGCTAGTATTTTCTTTCTTGCCTTTACATTCTATATCTGGGTGAGGTAAAATAGAAGCACCATCTGCTAACATACGTTTAAGTAAAATAAACTTTGCATAACTAGCATCATCATAAACATCTTTAGCTTGTTCTTGTCTTTCCATTCCAAAATCTATTAAACGGTCAGTCTTTAGATTATCTATAAACTCTTTACGTTCATCGGAAATCATATTAATATATTAATTCCTTTTTAGAGACTACTAAAAATAGATCTTGAGATTCATACAAAACTTTTACTAGGATATTAAATTCTTTAAATTGATCTTCTATTGGAAGTATTGCTCCACATGTTTCACATTGACAATGTTTATCTAATTTATTTATTGCAATAACAGTTACTACTTTACCACTTTCTAGTTTTAAAAAATCATTATCTTTTGATATATGTCCACATTCTTTATGTTCAAAAACAGGTCTTTCTATCCAATGATATATAGCTTTATCATTAGTCTTTAACATGTTGAACAGCAAATAAAGCTATTTCTCTAGCCATTGCAGCTACTTGGATAGCTTCTTTGTATAAGTTTTCAGGTATAGATTGTTTATCCTTAATCTCCTCCCATAATTCGTCTACTTCTTCTAATAAAACTCCATATCCTTCGTAATAACTAGCAAATCCACCATAATGAAGTGTAGCATGTTCCATTTCTTGAGCTATATCTTTATCTACTTTCTCTGAATTAATAAGTAAATCTTTTAATTGTTGTACTTTATTTTCTGTTACGTTCATAATATCCTTTTTCTAGATGGGCCTAAGTATTAAGACTTATGATTAAGGCAGACCTAGCAACATGCCACCCATCTTATTACCTGAGAAGATTCATCTTCTATAGTAATCACCTCCTATTCTATTTCTACTTTAACAAATTTACCTTCAACCTCCTTCATAAAACCTTGTTCAATTAATTCATCTTGTAATGTACCTGATTGGAAAGAATTAACCATTTCTTCAGGAATATCTTCTTCATTTCTAAGTGCAGTTAATGCTGCCCGAACTGTCTTACCGTTAACAGTATTAATAAGAAGAGTATACACCGATTGATCTACTTCTGGTTCATCTTCTTTATCTACTATAGTAGATATAGGAGCGTTTAATGTATCTAGAGTTCCTGATAATCCACCTATTGCATCTTCAAACGATTGTCCTTCTATATATATAGCTTCTGATTTCCACCAAGCTTTTTCAAATCTAGTTCCTGCATTTTCTAAAACTTCTCTAATCCAATGTTTAGCACCAAGAAAATCTTCAGGGTTTTTTCCTGTTAATCTTACTTTAGCAAAACAATCAACTTGTTTTTTAAGTGTAGACCTCCTCATTTGTCCTGTTGATGGTATATTGTGACTAGACCTATATAAGAATTTTTCACCATTAGCATTAGATGTATCTTGGTCTAGTCTATCCCATTCTAGTTGCCATACTTGTCGAGTTGTAGACACACCGTTATCATCAGTATACGGACGAGTTTCTCTGTATTCACAACTGACTAATTCTGCCGGCATTAAAGATTCTTGTTCTGCTTGTGAATTTAGTTCATCAATATCTAGGCTTAGACCATCCATTACCATGTTTATTCTCCTATTATTTTATTCTAGTTACTTCTGCTACTCCACTTCCAGTATGCTTAATCGACCATTCACCCTCTCCTTTTCTTTTTAACTGATATGCATAATGAGCTAATGTACATCTTTGACCCCAACCTATACAATAATATTTCTTATGATCTAGTATAACTTTAGTTCCTACTGCAATATGAAGTAATGTTTCTTTAAAGTAATATGCTTTTGTATTTTTTTTCATTCCTCCACTATGAACTATAGGTGTATCAATTATCTACTCCTCCTTTTCGATATAGGTTTGGGTCTAAGATCAAACTCACTAAATGGTATTAGATCTTTACCTTCTAATATCCATAAAGCATCTAAGAAATATGAAATCTGATCAAATACGGTACGCCATCTATTAATAAGATTCATTAACGAAGAATCAAGTATATATGTAACGCCTTGATCATCTTCTGCTCTCATTGCCCTACCATATGCTTGTATCATTGTTACTATAGCATTAGTAGCATACCATTGAGGGTCTACATCATTTCTAGCTTTAACTTGTGGATTTCCTAATGATTCAAAGGGTATCTTTGCTATAATTTGAAAACGACAAAGATCATATGGTAAATCTACACCTTCAGTAAATGAAGGAGATACTAATACATCATTATCAATACTTTTCTTGAATGATTCTAATACATCAGAGCGTTCTTTTGAAGATTCATGTGTACGGAATCTATCTATATTTTTAGAATTCTTCATTAGAAACTGAGCTATCTTATAATTAACAGTGTGAATCATTCCTTTTTGATCTGGAAATTTACTTAATATAGCATCAATAGCATTAGTAAGTTTTTTTAACTCCATACCAGGGTCAGATGCAGAACGAGCTAAATTTGCAGCAGGTATCCATATAGCAGGTCTTTGAGTAGGAGAGAAAGTAGATGGAATATTAAGATACTCATAATCTACAATGTTAAAACTTTCTATAATTGATCTTGGAAGTGTAGCCGACATTAATACTACTTTTCTAGCATGTGAGAATATATACTTCTGCATATACTCTCCAACAAATGTAGGTTTATAGATTACTGTATTATCTTCTATTTCTTGTATCCAAGTATCATTTACTAATGTTTGAAACTTAACTATATTTCTATATGCAGCATTAAGTCTTATACCACGAATAGATAATATTTCATTAGTAGGATTTTCTTCTAGTTCTATTAATACTTCCTCTAGTTCTCTTTTAAATAATGGTTCTGCTCTTTCTGCCCATTCAGTCATATTTTCAAAGTTAGGATTATTAGGTAATTGCTCACCTTCTTCCCAATAACGTGCTTTATTAAATCTAATTTCGATGAAGCTTAACATTGCACCTTCTAATTTTTGAGCTTCATCTATAAATAAAACATCTATATCTGAGAATTGGCCTGAGAAATTTGCCTCATATAAAAAATAATGGATGTTCATTGATACTAATTTAGAGTCTACTGCCTCAGACTTCTGATCATAGTAATCACATCCACCAGCCTTATACATACACTTTATGCCTGCCACACAAGGAGCAATGTCTGCTGTTTTTTCAGGAACAATAGTACATGCAAAATTTCCTCTACCTTTAACTGTTTTTAAACCCAATGAAAAGAAATCTCTAACATATTGATCTCCTAATTGTTTTGTTTGTGTAACAGCTATTCCACGGCCTTGATTAAGAATCATATCTCCAATAGCTGATGCTGACTTACCATATCCAGGAGGAGCTTGTAATGCTATATATTTTTCATTACTATTTACTGTCTGTTGAATAACTCTTAACTGATTAGCACGCCATGCTGGATATAAACCAGGAACAATTGGTTTTAATATTTCTTCTATCTCTTCTATAGTATACTGTCTAGCCTCTCTTTTTACTTCTTCATATGTAGATTCTTCTACTTTATTAACATCTATATTATCTACTTGTTGTGATGCCATTGTACTCCCTAAGTTCTGGTAAAAACTGTCCATCCATTGTACACTAAAGCTCCTATACTGTCAATTTTTTAAATATGATACTAATATACAATCAGGAAGATATTTATGTTTTTCTAACTCTATAAAGGTTCCTATAGTTTCTCCACCACATAATAAACACATTCTAGGAAAGACTTTTGTTTCTGATTCTTTATAACATAAACGTCTAGGCTTCTTTAAGTCAATTTTTCTAACTAACTTATAATTCATAATTAGAATAGCCATAACTGGTATAGTTGTAACCACATATTACTTGATCATTACATGTATATAATATTCCTGAATAATTAAGGTGTTGCCAATTTCGTTTAATAAGTTTTTGATTACATAATGGACATCTTTTTTGAAACCATCCACGTGGACAAGGTAAATATTTTGAATTATCTTTTAACTTAAATGCTTCATGATTTCTTAAATTAATTATTGATTCTTTTTTTTGTTGTTCTTTTATAAGTTGTTCTGCTTTAGTACACATTATATAACATATCCAGCAGATTTAGCATCATTATAGAACATCTTAACTGTCTCTAAAGAATATTCATCTAAGTCTTTTCCTATTAAATACATATTACTTAGAATAGTATTAGTAATAGTAATGATATGACAACCTATTTGATCTGCTTGAAATATATTCAGTAACTCTCTAGGACTAGCCCATATCAACTCACAGTTTTGATTATTCATTGTTAAGATTTGTAATGCTCTTTGCATAATAGGTACAGGGTCTATACCTGTATTAGCGATACGTCCAGCAAAGACTGATATATAACTTGATATATCTGGATTAAGATAACTTATTACATTATTAATTTGATCTGTAGTCATTATAGCAGTTATATTAACTTTAACATCATAACCTCTTGATAATGTATATATTACATCTTTAGTGGATTCTCCTAAAGTATTAGTAATCGGGATCTTTACATAAACATTATCACCTAATTCAGAAAGTAAAAGGCCTTGCTTGATCATTTCATCAAAATTATCAGAAAATACTTCTAAACTAATAGGTTTATCTTTTATTAACGCAGTTACTATACGAGCAAAATCTAAATAGTTAGTTATGCCTGCTTCTTTCATTAGTGTTGGATTAGTAGTAAAGCCTTGTACGATGTTTGATTTATTAAGTTCTATAAAATCTTCTAGTTTAGCACCATCAGCAAATATCTTAATATTCATTTATGCTTTCCCATTTACCTTTATTAATTAATAACTTAGGATGAAATACTATACAATGCAAGAGTATCATTTGAAATGATTCTGTATAAGCTGTAACTAAATCAGGATTAATTGTAGGTATTACTATTACATTGTCTCCCATATACTTTGTATACCCACCATCACGTCCAACAATACCATATACATTACTAGGAGAAAAGTAACGCAAAGCTTCATAAATATTTTTACTTACCGAGTTACTTCCTCCACCAACAGAGAATATAAATATAACATCATTCATTCTAATATGAACAATTTCTAACCACTTTGAAAAAATTGTTTCCCAACCTTCATCATTAGTGCGAGCAGTTAACTCTGCTATATTATCAGTAGGTGCATAAGATTCTATTTCACATAACTTACGAAAGTCATTTACTGCATGACTTGCATTAGCTGCTCCACCTCCTACTCCTATACAAAATATTCTACCACCTTTATTTCTACATTCAACTAATCCATCTACCATGTTTTCTATTTCATTATAATGAAGAGCTTTAGATATATCAGCAATACCACTTAAATATTGTTCAACATATTGAAGTTGTCTTTGGTGATCTTCCATATTAATACTTCTCCTGCTTTATCATCATGGTGATGCCCATCATATATAGCTCCCAATTTTTCTAACACTCTTATAGATGCTGGATTACCTTTATTATGACTTTCCCCAACGATTCTCCATCCATGAATAGTATGTGCTTTAACTACTTCTAAATTTTGATATGATTTATTAAAACCCCAATCAAGCAATACCTTAGCAGCTTCTGTTGCATACCCTTTATTTCTATATTCTTCATTTATTTCATATCCAAATAAAGTCTCTCTTTTATCAGCCCATTTAGTTGGAACTTTAGGGTGACCTTGAAATCCTATAAAACCTATTCCATGACAAGAATTACTTTTTTCACCACCACACATACAATCACCAGTTATTTCAGATTCTATAAATTTATGACTCTCTATACTTTCTAAGTAAATAATTCCTCTTGTATTCCAGGAATCTTCTTGATTAAATTTTAATGTTAACTGTTCTGATTGTATATATAACATACTTTATACTTCCATTCTAAATTGATTTAATGGGCCTATTTAGGGTTAGTTGACGTTAGATACCTGTTAACCTATTGGATGCCCGTAAATGGCCCTAGAATAGTTTATTTGGGCATTATTCACGCCTAGCCTAGCCTGTTATCCAACCTGGTTTCCTTGATTGTCCCACTTACCAAGTTTCTCACGTAACTCATCTGCTGTTAAAAGAACATAATCACCTCGATCTATTGCTTCTAATCCTTCTTTAGTACGTTTAACAGATTCTTGTATAAATTCTATTTCTAATAATCTACTTTCTATTTCTATGATATCATTGTCTGTTAATGGTTCTTTCTTTAATAGTATTATACCTTTCTTAGCAGCATCTATTATTTCTTGATTATTCATATTCCTCTATATAAATATTAACATTAATTATTTCAAGATCTGAACATATATAATTATCATTATAAGGTTCATCATTATTTGCATTAATAATATAAACTTCTACTTTTTTTGGTAAAAAAGATTCTCTAATTTTTTCTCTTAATTTATATATTTTATCCATTATAAGCTACTCCTTCTCCAGCATCTACAGGCACCATACATCCTCCCATCATTGATGCATCTTCGGAACATAATAAGGTAAGCATAGGAATGATCTCTTGAGCTTGTCCCATAATATTTCTTGGAAGTCTATTCTGAATGAATGCTTTATATGCTGTTGGACTTGATTTTAAAAGCCTATCCATTGAATTTCCTGGGGAGATAAAACCACCTGGAAGAATTCCTGTACATATGACATTGTGTTTATTAAGTTCTCTCCCTAGACTTCGTACATAAGCTGCTAATGCTGCCTTAACTGTGTTATATCCTACAGAACCTACTCCTTCAGAGGAAGCTATAGAACCTACATGTACTATATTGCCAGACTTTCTATCCATCATTTTAGGAATTATTAATCTATTAATTTCAGCAGCAATACCAAGATTTAAAGTAAATAAACTTAAAAATTCTGTATAATCTAAAAGATAGTTTTTATACCCTAATCCACCTCCTATACAATGAAGTACAACATCTATATCTTCTAAATAATTATTAGCCATTCTAACCATTTCTGGAATATTTCCATCTTTAGAAAGATCACAAGTAAGATAATCTAGTTTATCAGGATCAGTACACCATTCTTTAATTTCTCTTAATAAATTATGTGATCGAGCAATTAAATATACTTTAGCACCTTGGTCAACAAAAGATTTAGCTGCTATTGCTCCTAATCCTTTAGATGCTCCAGTTATTAATATATGTCTACCGCTTAATTTACTTTTCATATTTTTCACTTTTTAAATATATTAAAACTGATAAAACTCTTGAATGATAGCCTTTATTGAAAGGTACTAATTTATCATTAATCTTTTGTACATAGTTTTGTGTATTTCTAAGTTTTAACCCTAATCTATCTGCTATACTTTGATTATCAAGAGCTTTAGACATTAACTTTAATACTGATAATTCTGTTGGTGTTAAATTAGATAACATATTTAATCACTTACCAAGTTAAGGGTTGTAGCTGTAGTAAACCAATAATCTCCTGTATAATTTACATGTTCTAATACTTCTCTCCAATCATCTTTAGATAATATAGTAGTACCTAATAAGCTCCATTGACGATATAATTTCTCTTCTTCTTCTGTTTCAAATGCACCAAGAGTTATAAAACTTTTACCCTGTCCTACTCTTTCTATTTCTTTTAAACATTTGATAACATCAGGTAAATTAAGAGAATATATTCCTGTAGCTATAACAAAGTGAAACCTTGAATTAGGTAATGGAAACCAAGTCCAAGGTCCCATACGAATATCTGAGTAGATAGACCTTGGAGCATTTCTCAATGCATAATTAGATAATTCCAATCCTCTTAAATATAACTTAGGAAACTCTTTATGAAGATCATATAATAGAAATCCTTTATCACATCCTACATGTAATATAGATGAGTTATTCTTTAATCCATATTCATGTATGATTCTTTGAGCTACAGGCTTCCAACGTCCATCATATACATATCCACCAAAACCATTATCTCTATCTCCGTCATAGTATTCTTGTCCACGCTCTGATGCTATAATTCTATTTTGAATTGTCCTTGTTATAGGACGACTTACTTTTGATTTTGGTAAGTCTTGAAATAGATCGAATTCTCTCATATAGTTTCCACCTTAAAGAATATATGTATCTAATACCCCAATAAATTAACCGTAAGAACCACATTAATCCTCTATTAATCTAAGATTTTCATCATCTAGTTCTGTTTTTTCTCTAACTTTAAAATGTATCTCTTTTACTAATTCATCAACACGTAATATAACTTCATGCCATGTATTATATGTACTTTCTAAATCTTGTCCAGGTGTATCCTTAATCATCCATTGTCTCCAATTTCCATTCAACTTATATGGCATAGGTGGCATCTGATTGTCTTCTAATATAAATATTGTTAAATCTGAATCAGTCATTAATTTTTGAGTGAATTGAATAGTTTCTTTCTCTGATATATCAATACCAAGAGTATCTTGGATGAATTTAATAGACCTTTTATATTGTGAATCTTTAACCTTTTTCAAGCCTAAATAATTTACTCCATAGCCAGCAGATAAGGATTCTTCTCCTGTAATCATATTAAAATATTCTTGTGCTACTTGACTTCTACCTACATTAGCATAACATACAAATAATACTTTCATTATTTATTTAACTCTACTTGATGTAATACTTCTTTCATCCAAGGACCTAAATATTTATAATGTGGAGAAGTAATAATAACACCTGTACCTGTAAAATCTGTTACACAAGATGAATCTTTATATATTCCACCAGCATTTTCTATATCATCTTTGATACTATAATATCCTGATATCATTTTACCTCTAACTAAACCAGCAGATATTAAAAGTTGTGCCCCATGACAGATACTTCCTATAATACCTCCTTGCTCATGAAATTTTGCAATAAATTTTAGAATTCCTGGATCTTGTCTCATATATTCCATTGCCTTTGCTCCACCAGGCAAAATAAGTACATTCCAATTTATAGTTGGATAAAATCCCTCAATATTTGGTGATGGAATATCACAATTTACAGGTATCTTAGTTCCATAATATCCTAACACTTCCTTTTCACCTCTGACTGCTACATCAACAACAAATTCTTCCTCTTGTAATCTATAATATGGATATATAAACTCATGATCTTGAACTTTATCACCAGTTATAATAATTGCACTTGACATATTACCTCAAAGCTATTGATAAATTTTCTTCTATTTCTTTAGGATCTAGAAATGGCCAAGCATCTTCTATTGCTGTGGGATTAAATGAACCATCTTCATTCCTCCTATTAATAGCCATTGGCATTTGTCTTTGATCAGGGTCAATTAAAATATCACATAATACTGGACCGTTCATATTTAGTACATTATTAATTAAATCTTTCATTTTAAAATGATTTGTTATTTGCTGATGTTTAAAATTATATGCTTTAGATATGTTATATAAATCAGGAAATGAAAGTCCAGATTCTTTGTTAACTCCCATTAATCTACCTTCAAATCCAAGCTCATATGTTTGTTTAAGTGTAGTGTAACCTTGATTATTAAATACAAATAACTTAATATTTAAATTATGATGCATGATAGTAGCCATTTCTTGGATAGTCATTTGAAGACCACCATCACCTGCTATACACAGTACTCTTCTATTACTTCCTGCTATTGATGCTCCTACTGCTGCTGGTAAACCCCAACCCATAGAAGCCATTCCACAATTTGTTATTAATCTTTGTCCTTGCTTTATTTTCCATGCTTGATGTGTACATTGAAAAGCAAATCCCATATCAGTTACTATGATATCATCTTTATCACATACATCTGAAAGTACATCTATAAAGTGATATGAATTAACATATTCTATTTGAAGTCTTTGTTCTTCTGTTACTGGTGGATATTTATTTTTCCATTTTAAACATTGTAGAATCCAATTATCCCAATGAGGAAGATCTTTTTCTATCTCTAATAATCTATTATATAATTCTTTTATAAATTCTTTAGCATCTACATTAATCTTAATATTAATTGGAACTGTATCTTTGTTTAATTCTGCTTCATTAATATCTACTTGTACTTTAATAGCTTGTCGTGCATAATCCTTTGCATTGTACCCTGTTTGTGCTAAAGAAAGACGTGTACCTATAGCAATATAAGCATCCGCTGTCTGTACTGCAAAGTTAGCTCCACGTTGAGCAAATGTACCTGGCCTACCAATGTATAATTTACATCCATCTTCTGGTATAATATCATTAGCATTTCTTGCTGTTAAAAAAGGAATTTCAAAACGATGAATTAAATTAAAGAAATCTTTTTCTGCACCTGCAAATCTAATACCTTGTCCAATATGAAATATAGGACGTTGTGAATTCTTAATTAAGTCTACTACTTCATTTACTTGTTGTTCAAACTTTTTTTCATGTATTCTAGACTCGTTTATTGGATATTCATAAAACGACTCTAGATTTTCTATATAAATTTCTGAATTCTGGATATTAGCTGGGATATCAAGCCATACTGGACCACACCTTCCATGAGTTGCTTTATATAATGCTTCTTCTAATTGATATCTAATATTATTTGGATCTTGTATTTGTACTGCATATTTAGTTATAGGCTTAACTATGTCTATTATATTAATTTCTTGTATACCTAATGTTCTTAATCCAGGATGATTATTAATAGTTTGATTTAAGAAAACTTGTCCAGAAATAAATAAACATGGTATGTTATCTGTCCAAGCGCCTGCAACTCCTGTAACACAATTAGTCCCACCAGGGCCAGAAGTTACCATACATACGCCTATTTGATTTTTAATACGAGCATATGCTTCTGTAGCCATAGATGCAGCTTGTTCATGGTGACACGCTATATATTGAATTTTTTCTGATCTTCCGAGTGAATCATTCAGAAATACTGACCCTCCTCCACATACTGTAAATATATGCTCTACACCATATTCTTCTAGAAATTGTATGACATAATCCGATAATTTCATTACATTATACTCTTCCATAATTATCTTTATACCTAACTAAATCATTCTTATTAATAGGTGTTTCTATTTCCATAACTATTGCAGGATAGAATAAAGCAGTTGTTTTATGAAAAGTTCCTTTATTAATTAATAATGTATCTCCTTTTTGTAAAGGTTTAGATATGTGTAAGCTTCCACAAATAACAAAATGTTGAGTTTCTAGAACTGTTAATGCTGTATCTTTATTAGGGTGACAATGAAATGAAGTTTCTTCTCCACCATTAATATGAAGAATCCATA
>Ga0114906_1000905_pt1 | contig 15925 bp, 23 predicted proteins | sample MalvirDeepMed_M9_FD_89687 | JGI IMG/M metagenome (GOLD analysis project Ga0114906, IMG submission 89687) | Marine viral communities from the Global Malaspina Expedition - Malaspina viral metaG DeepMed_M9 | ecosystem: Environmental > Aquatic > Marine > Oceanic | place: Mediterranean Sea...
CATAAACATCATCCTTCTCTTCTACCAATTCACAAAGAACCTCTTCTTGATTTTTTAATTTTATGATTTTCACATTCATTTTTTTGTCTTCTTTTTCTTTGGACTCTTTCCAGTTTTCCACGCTTCATTTGTGTTGGGGGTTGATGTATCATCTCCCTTAAATGTTCCGTCTTTATGTCTTGACCTGTCTCCTTCATCATAAAAGCCAAGGAGTCTTCCCCAACTTTCTACTGTACGGTCAATCAGTTTTTCTATGTATGTTCCTTCTATCATTTTAAATTCTCCAATTCATCTATAGCATACTCTATTTGTTGACACTTTTCAACAATATTCTCGTAACTTTTCAAACTACAATTTTTGTCGGATTGGCATTCTTTTAAAGAATCACGCAATTTTGACAATCTAGACTTTAGTATATTTAGTATAATTTTTCTCGCTTTTTCAGATATCATACAAAAAATCCCTCCAAGGACGAAACTTCTTTCCAGTTCCAACCCACAATTTCCAAGATGTTCTGGAGAGGAAAGAGGAAGGACTTTTCAAACTGCATATCATAATTAATAAACCTGTCTAATTTGAATTCCTTCGGCAATTCATTAGGAAACGCCACTACTTGGTCTTGTCCTGCAACACCACCTAATGGATTTGGTTTCCTGAGATGAAGAAATTTAATTTTATCTCCATCAGCAATCAATCTGTGTTTGTCGCCTAAGTTCAATTCACCAATATAATGATTATAGAGTAAACTGCCTTTTACTGCGATGGGTGTAGATTTTTGATAGATGGTTGACCTGTCAGCATATTTTTTTATTCCATTGACTCCACGGGGAAATGCAATTTCTTCTGGGCTGAATCCATTAAACTTCTTTCGAAAGTCTTCTATAAAGGAAATAATGGTAGACTCATCAGAAGTAAGAATAAGATTGATTGCTTCTTTAAGAGCATCACGAACAACTTGTGGAGTAGAACTGCGTGTTGTTTCAATTCCCATAATTTTTGTTTTAGGTGGGTCATAACGAATGCCTTCAGAATCTTGTACTTGCATCATATATCGTTTTTTTGCAGTCCATACTCCTTTGTCTGCGATACACTCTCTGTCCATCACCATCTTGTTCTCGTATGCGTTCATTAACCTTGCAAGTTTGTCGTATTCCTTTTTGATGAAAGGTAAGATGATTTCTTCTGATGCTTTGTCGAGGAAATCCACAATTTCTGTTTTTGTTTTTCCCTCCTTGCATACCATATCAACCAAATTACCCAACCGCAAATATACGCTATCAGTATCAGATGCCACAACATAGTCATAATTATCTGTTCCTATTGTCTTGTTTAAAAACGCATTTAGTCTATCAGCAATCCAACGGATGCTTAGTTGCCCTGACAGAGTAATTGCTTCTGCCATATCAACATCAAAGTAACGAGACCATTCGTTGCCAACAGCACCATAAGCAGAGTTCAATTGAATTTTACGAACCAACTGGAAGTTGTTGTACTTTGCAATCTCTTTATCTAATTTATTTGCCAATGCTCCCTTTCCAAGAGTTGGCATGTTCAACCTACCAACTTTCTGTCGTTCCTTTTGGCACTTAATCATTTTTTTCTTATACATCTTCCGCTCTTTATACAATTTTTCCATAAGAGAAGGAAGAAATCCTTGATGTTCTCTTTGATAACAAGTACCATTTGCCGCGACAGAATAATTTTTATCAGTATGTGATTTTAGTGCTTTCTTAAAGTGGTCAGACTGCTCACCAAGAACACTGTTGGGCGTAATCATATAATCCTTATCTTGGTTTATCTTTGTCTCTGGACTAATGTTATATTGCATAATAAGATGCGGGTATAGACTATTAAGGTCCAATGATACAACCCAATCGTGCATTCCCGTGATAGGGTCTTTGACATATGCACCTGCGTATTGTTCGTTTTTAGAACTACTTTTCTTTGGTGGGATTGTAATCTTGTGTTCATTAAGATAATGGTAGATAATTGAATCCCACATCTTTACTTGACCGAACACATCAGTAAAGTTTACCTTGGCGGCATACGCAAGTGATATGGCAAGTTCAAGCAACTTCATCTTGTCTTCAAGTTTCATTACTAGTCGAGTATCAAGAACATTATATTCCATAAACTTCTGGAAATTGTTCTTGTAAAACTCCGACATCGAATCATATTCAGAATAGTCCAACTTCTTCTCGCCCAGTTCTACTTCTGCAATATGGTTCAGTGAATACGATGCCTGGTTTACATAAGTAAAAGTCTTATATAACTCATAATAATCTAGTGTAGCAATTCCTGCTAGTTCATAGCAAGTGTTTTCTCTGTTCCATTTTGATATCTTTCGTTCTCTCAATTGTCGCCAAGGAGACATACGCTTTGCTTCGGACTCACCAAATAAAGTTCCAATACGATTAACGAGATACGGAATATCAAAGAATCGAACATTCCAACCAGTAACAATATCTGGTGATTCTCTCTCCCAAAGGTCAAGAAATTCCCGAAGCAAATCTTCTTCATTGTCATACTTATATTGGTAGTCTGCCTGCTGAACACTTAGGTTAAATTCACCAAGTCCAAAAGCATACATCGTGCCATTGAAGTCTACAGATATAGCATTTACTCGTTCTCTTGGATTATCAGTCTCTGGAAATCCGTGTTCAGATTCACATTCAATATCAATATTGGCAACAACAATCTTAGAAATGTCGTACTCAATCTCTGTTGGGAAATTATCTGCAACATATTGGCAAACATAATCTGTATTGCCGTAAATATCAAACCCCCGTACATCTTTGTATTGGTTTACAAAGTCGCGGGTTTCAGGAATATTTCCAGGCTGAACTGGTTCAACATAATAACCCTCTAGTGTTCTCCACTCAGTTTCAGTTTGAGAAGGAATAAAGAGGGTTGGGGAAAATTGTTCTTTTCTGGTGATGCGGTTGCCACTTTCGTCTATCCCACGATAGAGAATATTTTTCCCCCGCACAGCAACATTAGTATAAAATTCATTCATTCAAAATGGCTTTTACCTTTTCCCAATATTTCTTAGAAGAATTTTTCTTGTATCCATTGGGACCTCTGTTGTGGATTCTTGCACGGTCTTCGTCGGTAACTTTTCTACCTAGTCGTTTTTCTGTAGCATATCTGTCCCAATATGCAAGGATACATTTCTCCGCATACCCCTTGTCCCGTGCAACATCTTCATAAACGCCGGCGATGCTTGGGTCGTGTTTCAGTGCATCTGTCCAAAAATCTGGCAGAATTTGATACCATCCGATTTCACCTGCTCCTCCAACTTTGGTTGGGTCGCAATTTGATTCGACCTCACACATAGCCGCCAACAAGTCTACATGGCGAGAATCTAACTTCGGGCCTTCGAGGGCGGCGACTATGGTGAGGCACGATAATATTAGTGCTATTTTCATAACCAAATTATACCATAAATAAGGGTAAAGTCAAGATTTTTTAGTTGAAACGAATCCATCGAACAACACGCAGTAGTTGATAATATCGACGATGGCATCGTGATAAGATTCATTTTCTACTTTAAGTTCGCCGGCGTTAGCAAAGGTGGAAAGGCGGGAAAGTTTATCACAAAGCCTAACTAAAAATCCTTGTTCGGTCGTACATATTCCCATATCTTCCGACCGAGTGAAGTTAGCAAATGGGGATTCGCCATCTTGTCCAGCATAGTCGTGATTCTTTTTTTCCATAATGCTAAGTGCTTCATTACATATATTCTTGTGGTGTTTGAATAGTTGTTCACGATTCATTAATTAACTCCTGTACTGCCAAATCCACCCACCCGTTCAGTAGATTGACTTGGCTTTTCAAATGTTTCCCATACATCAACTATATTGTTTTCGATAAGTTCGCCCTGTGCGACTCGTTCGTTGTCTTCGATATAAACAGTATCCGCTGATGCATTATACAACATAATAAATGTTTCGTGATAGTAATCACTATCGATGATACCTTCGCCATTTGGCATAATCAAACCCTTCTTAAGAGAAACGCTCGACCTTGCGTGTAGTCTCATCGAAACTCCAAAAGGAATTCTGAAGATGAGTCCTGTTGGGACGAGTACTCGGTCGCCTGGTCTAATCGCAATTCTTCCATCTATAGGAAGCACTTCTGTCTTTTTGTTTTCCATCCCATACACAGCAACAGGAACAGTCGGATTGATGTATGCGTGTACATCAAAGCAGGCGGAACCTTGTGTTGCAATTTGGGGCAATGTCACATCTTCGTGAATGCGATAACATTCTAATCTAATCATAATAAAGTACCTTTATTTTAAGAGGTTTTCACAACCACTATTCTATCATTTTGTTGTTTGAGTATAATAGTATTTTTTGAAATTATTGTAACTTTATTAGGTTTTGTCTTTCTTATATTTACTATCATCTTGTTACTTCACCCTCGACTTCAAATCTTCCAGAAACAACCTTATCAATAACTCCTGAATTATTAAATTCAAAATCATAGTGATGATTTCCAGGCGGAACATTCTTCATAGTATCAGCATCAATATAGATGTATACACCACCTGTTGTTCCACTGGCACCAGCCCAGCCGACGGTAGAACCATTAAGGGTCATTCCGCTTATGAGATTTGACGCAGAACCTCCTCCACTAGGACCAGACAGAGAACCTGTAGTAAATTCTCCAGTTGTTCCTCCACCAGTTACTCCACCATCACTAGTAATGTCAAGAATTAGTTGTGTATCTATTACTGATCTTCTTATTTGCATTGATGCAGTATATCCAGAAAGGTCAACAGATGCACCGGCGGCATCACAATATCCCATATGGAATATAAAGGTAGAACCTTGGTCAACGGAGATATCATATTTTCCTGATTTCATATACTATCTATGCCTTTTGCTTTCTTTTCTTTTTTTGTTTTTGTAATTTTGCTTTCTTCTCATTGGCTTTTTTTACTACCTCTGCTCTCTCTGTTTTTTCTTTTTCGCTTTCTTCTGCTTCCCTGGCAAGTCTTTCTTCTCGATTTTTTGCAATCTCAGCATTCATTTCTTCGTTGCGTTTTATCTCTTCATTTTGCACATTTGTTACTTCTGCAATCTTCATTTGATACTGTTCAAGATTTCCCATTATTCTTCCTCTTTCAGATTCTGGAAATTTATTTTCCTTTAAGAGTTGCATACAAGCATCATATCCTTCTTGGAATTGTCCAACATAAAAGGCAGTTGAACCAATTTCATCAAGAACTTGCCATTCCCAAACTTCATTTGCAAGGAACAAAATATCTTGTGAGGGGAACGGAATATCTTTTGCCTGTTTTGCAAAAAGATATCCGAGCCTTGGGTGTCCAGACAATCGGAAAATTCTTGCAATCTGATAAAGAGGTTCTGCACGAATTGGACGGAAGTTCCAAGCAGAAAGAAAATATTGCATAGTCTTTTCCCAAGGTTCTCCAAGAATACTACTACAAATAGAAACACGGAAAAGTGAATAGAAAACTTCTTCTTCCCATCCGCCTGCTTCTGCTCTCTTCATATACCATTCTTTTGCTTTATCAAATTGCTTTGAGTCAAAATACGATTGTGCTAAGTAGAAAATATATCGAACATTTTCTGGTTCATAGTTTGTGTCGGTTTCGTCGGTTAAACATTTAAGAAATACTTCTGCATCGTTTTTATACTTTTCAATAGGTTCTATGCCAACATTTCTTGCGCCCAATGTTCTTGCATCTATATGATATCCTTCAGCCTGCAACCTTCCTTGTTTAATTGAACCATCGGCTTGTTTTGAAGGACACTCGGCATATTCGTGAAGTACACCAGTGTATACCCAACCAGATTTGACTCTGAAAATTTGGCTTCTCCACCAAGTAAAATCGCCACGCTTAATTCTCAAAGAATAGGCATCAAGTTCTACATCTTCTGGAAAAGTAATTTCTCCAGTAAAAATATCATCAGCATCAATTACCCAAGCATAGTCTGCTTTACCTTCACAGTTTTTGAGAGATTGTGTTCTTGATTTTCCGAAACCATCCCATTTGTGGTCATAGATTTCGCCAGGAATTTTCTTTTCCTTAAAGAATTCCGTAATGATTTCTTTGGTTTTGTCAGTAGAACCAGTATCAGTGATGTCATACCTATCAACATTTTTATACATTGATTCTAGACACTCTTTGATGATGTGTTCTTCATCCTTTACAATCATACATAGGGTTTTGGTAAATGCCATTATTTGTTCTCCAGATTTCTCTTAATTATATCATAAATTCTAATTTTGTAAATCATAAAATATTCCATTCTTTCATAATTGAATAAATTCTTTTTGATGAGTCTCCAACACCAAATGGACACTCTTTATTTAGGAGGGGTTTAGTTAATAGATTGTCAAATGCTGGATATAATTTTTCAGGGAATCCAACAAGTATTTGGTTTGGAGCAGGGCGTTCTGTTGCCTTTCTGCAAACTAAAACTTTCTTTCCATAAAAACTGGCTTCTTCCTGTATTCCTCCACTGTCCGTAATTATCATTTTGCTTTTAGCAAGTATTTTTAACAAATCGTGATGTTCCATTGGTTTTACCACATTAACCTTTTCCAAAACACTAGAGGCTTCTATAACTTTTGGATTTGGATGAAGAGGTAAAATAAATTCATAATCAGAAAAATGGTTTGCTAATTTCTCTATCTCTTGAAACCACTCTTTCATCTTTTCGTGATTCTCTCTGCGGTGCATCGTAACAAGAACAACATCTTCTTCTGTAATAGGTAATTCGGGCAAAGTGTCTATAACTGTATTTCCCGTTATAGTAATATTACTTTTTCTTTCTCTTACCAAATTATCAAAGTCTGTCCTTGTTGGGGTGTAGTGGTAAGAAGCAATACACGATATCATTTGTCTATATGCCTCTTCTGGATATGGGTTTTCGTTGTCATATGTTCTAAGTCCCGCTTCAATGTGGGAAACAGGAATGCCTCGATTAAAAGAGGACAACGCTACAGCAAATGCAGAAGCAGTATCTCCCTGAACAATTGTGTGTGTTACACCATCAAAGACATTAAGTATTGTTTCCATACCAGTTCTTTCAATTATAGAAGTGATAACATCATTCAACCTGTTGTTTGTTTTTTCTGGTATTTCGATTGCAATATCATATTCAAATTCACCGATATCCTTTTGTTGCCCTGTGAATAAAACTCGAACATCATGGAGATTCTCTCTCAAGACATTAATCAAGGGCTGAAGTTTAATCCACTCTGGTCTAGTTCCGTATGCTATTAAATTCATAATCTATAATTTCCTTCAAGTCCTTTTCAAAGTTAGTATATACGGTATGACCAATATTCTCAAGTTTTCTAGATGATATTGAATATTTAAAATCGTGACCTAGTCTGTCTGGAACATGTTCAATGCAATCTTCGATTCGTAAACCTAAATTATCACACACCATCTGAACAACATTCATATTCTCTGTATGAAAACCAGATGATATATTATATATTTCATTGTATGCAGGAGACTTTCTCCAATCTGCTGTAGAATTTTCTAAAATGAATCTGGTTGCTTTTGCAGTATCCCGTGCGTGTGTCCATTCACGAATTTGATTTCCCTTGCCATAAACAGGAATCTTTTCACCTGCTTTTAGTTTTCGAATAATAGTTGGTAGAAACTTCTCATCGTGTTGGCGCAGACCAAAGTTATTTGAGGGGCGGACGATTATGTGTTTTGTTCCATAAGTATTTGCATATGCTTGGATCATATGATCGCCTGCTGCTTTAGTTGCAGAATATGGATTTTGTGGAAGTAAAGAACTTCTTTCTGTAAAAGAACGATTTACTGCAACTCCATATACTTCATCAGTGGAGAATTGAAGCAGGGGAATATCTAATTTTCTACAAGCATCAAGAATACTTTTTGTTCCTTGTATATTTGATTTAATAAAAACGTCTGCCGATTTAATAGAATTGTCTACATGTGTTTCTGCTGCTAGATTAATTATCCACTTTACATCTTCTTGTTCAGCAAACATTTTGATACCATTAGTAACATTAATATCCATTTGATGAAAAATAAAATTAGGATTATCAATAAACGAAGACATATTTTCTTCGAAACCAGCATAGGTTAGTACATCAACACCAATAACTTTATATCCAGCATTGATAAATTCTTCGGCTACATAACTGCCGATAAATCCTGCACATCCTGTTATCATTACACTATTCATTTTGATGCCTTTTTTACAATGTCTGGATTTTGTTTGATAGTTTGAATAGTAATCAAATCTTTGTATCTTGTCGTTGACCATTCGTGACAGCGAGTTGTGTAAATTACTTTCGGTGGCAAATCATCACCCGTAAAGGATTTTCCGATGTAGTCCTCACCCAAGATACGAATATCAGGTTTAAAGAACTTAATTAACTCATAAAGTTCTTCCTCGTTCTGATACATATACACTTCATCAATATACTTGATTGACATTAAAGACTTGTATCTTTCGTAATAAGACATGACTGGCTTATACTTTGAATGTCTACCTTCCGATGGGTCTCGCTGAAGAAATACGATAAACCTATCACAGTGTCTTTTTGCTTCTTCAAAGGTATAGATGTAGCCTGGATGAAGTACATCAAAATTGCCTGCTGTAAATCCTACTTTCATAATTCACCTCACTGATTTGTAAACAACTTGTTGTTGTATGAAATTATCTGGTACGCTTCAATCAATTCTTTAATGCCATCTTGTAATGTTACCGTTGGTTTCCAACCAAGAGACTCTAGTTTATCGTTGCTTACAATATAATTTCTCTTGTCTGGGTCGTTATCAATTTCTGATTCTTGAATAGAAAATTTTGGGATATACTCTTTAATAATTTCACACAATTCCATCTTTGAAAGATTTGCATCACTCAAACCGACATTAAAAGATTCGCCTCTCATTTCGTCATAGTGCCTTGCAGCAAATACCATTGCACCCACGACATCCTTTACATGAATGAAGTTTCTCTTAAACGAACTTTCAAAAAGAACAATGTATTTATCTGTACAGGCTTTATATGTAAAATCATTCACCAAAAGGTCTAATCTCATTCTTTCAGAAATTCCAAATACTGTTGCAAGACGAAGACAAACTGCACCTGCTGTTTTCTTTAAATAGTTCTCTGCATTTACTTTTGTTGTTCCATAAAGACTAAGAGGAGCGAGTGGAGTTTCTTCATCGCAATAAACAAGTTCTCCGTCTTTCGTTTCTCCTATTCCGTATCCCGAATTGGTGGTGGGGAAAATTATTTTCTTTGTATCGCCAACTACATCAGCAATATGCTTGACTGCTTCTTCATTAATTTGTACTGCGGCTCGTTCATCTTTATTGCAAGCAGGCATACCCACGATACAAGCAAGGGGAATAATAATATCATGTTCTTTTAGAAGAGGATCAATTAATTCCCAATCTCGAACATCGCCTCTGATAAATTTAAAATCAGGATCAGAGCAATGAGTGGTGAGGGTTGTCTGTCTGTACATAAGATTATCTACAACAGTGACAGCACACCCAAGTTCCAAAAGTTTAGGAACAAGAGCGGTTCCAATATATCCTGCTCCGCCAGTAATTAAAACTTTATTGCTCATTAATTTTCACCTTTCCGTATGGAATTGCATTCCAAATTCTCTCATAAAAAAAGTAAATAAAGAAACCAGTTATATTCATAATAATAGCATTCCAAATATGTTCGTATGTAATTGCCGCATATAAGATAATAAAACTATTAAAAGTTGCAAATAATCTCCAAAGTATTGTCTTTATTATTGTCCTTAATCTAGTCTCTTTGTACATCAACTATTCCTGTTGTTGAGTATTCTGGAATTCTATCAAAGTACTTGATTGCTCCTGAATATTCTTCACCCACTATTTTATTATTTCTATAATCTCCACCAACCACTCTATATCTTGGTTGAAATTCTTGTAAAAGATTAATTAACTCTTCGTCGCTGCTAAATCTAATTGCTCCATCGACATAACGAATAGAGCGAATCAGTTCCATTCTGTCTTCTAGTTTATTTATGGGGCGGCTTTCTCCTTTTAATTTCTTTACTCTTTCATCTGTATCCAATCCAACAATTATTTTCCCACCAAGACTTTTGGCATATTTGAACATTTCAATATGTCCACGATGAAGAATATCAAAACAACCATTTAGCCAGACTGTATAATAATTATCCATTAACTTTGACTATCTCCTCTTGAAATTCTATAACTATCTTCATCGAAGTGTTGTGTAGATACTTCAAAAATTACTGCGTCAGTCAACGCTTCGACTTGATGGGGTTCTCCTGGTCTGTTTCGAATTACATCGCCTTCTCTGATAACTTCTTGGCGGGGAGTTGCAGTTTTTGTATCAATCCATCTTAGTGTAATAGTACCTTTGTACAAATACCAAGTCTCGTCTTTTTTCATATGGTAATGCATACTAAATCTGGAGCCCTTATTAAATACTAGTAGTTTGCCACAATACATTTCATTATTGGCAAAGATTACTTCGTGCCCCCAACCCTTTATTACTTTTTCTGATATTTCTTTTTTTGTCGCATTCATAAATATTCTCCCACTTTAGTAACTCCTCTGTGTTGCACTACTATAGAGGCATATTCATTTCCTTTGTTAATGGCGGACACTACATCATTATTTTTTAAATAGTCAGAAACAAATCCAGTTAAAAATGTGTCGCCTGCTCCAGCAAGGTCCTTTACTTCTACAGATTCTACAGGGTATGTTTTATCTTTATAGATGCAACCTCTTTCACTAAGAGTAACTATTAATTTATCTTTAAACGAAAAACTACACTCGCTCAAAAGATTTTTGGTTTGATTATATTCGTATTCATTTATTTTAATATAATCAATATTCTTACACCATTCTCCTAATTTCTTTTTGGTGTCCAATACTACCAAAGAATGATTGCTGGCAATATGTGCTATATCTTCTGTGGTTAAAAATCCGTGGTCATAATCAGAAACCACAATAGCAGAATACTCGTTGAATTTAATATCTAGGCTTTCTATTCTTTCGATTCTTCTTCCGTGAGAGTCAATTCTAATAACACAATGATTTGTTCTGTTTTCAACATATCTTGTTTTAGTTATTTCTTCTTTGTTTGTAATCAATTCACAATTTTCATTTATAGAAAGAAGGTTGTTGTATACATTTTTTGCCATACCTCCATTGGAAGTGTGGTGTAGGGGTTCGAAGACAGGAACAGGACCTTCTGGAGCAAGTCTGTCACATTTTCCATAAATGTAAATATCTAGGCAAGAATCACCTATTACTAAAATTTTATTCACCAACTAATCTCCCAATCTTTGAACTCACTCGCAAGACAATCAATCTTGTAGTCCTGTCTTCCGCCAATCTTTTCCTGTATCTTGTTCTTGGCAGTATTACGAATTCCATTCAGTCCGTGGGTCAAACTTAAGTCCGCTCCTTCTTCACCATTTCTGCAAGCAGATTCGTTGTGCCATATATGAAGATTCATTTGTGATAAAATAATTATATCTCTAATCATATTTGCATCTGCTTTGTGTTCTTTTAACAACAAATCAACATCGTGAAGAATAAGTTGAATTTCTTCAGCATATTCTTTCTTATGTTCTGGTATGAATACTTCTTTTAATTGAGTAATGCTCAATCTATCAATCAGTTCAGAAAGTGTAGGTAAGTATTTTCTTTTCATTTCCAAAACCCCCTCCAAAAATAAAATTTTGGTTTTTCCATCCACCAGTCTAAGTTCGGAGTTATTTTATAGAGGGTATAATAATATGATCTTTGTAAAAACAATCCAATAATAAATCCAAGTAAAAATTCTTTCATTTCTTTACCGCCTCGATATAATAATCAACACATCTTTGAATTCCGTTCGTCAAATCTGTCTTGATAAAATCCTCGCTATCTTTTAAGTGGTTTAATACTTTTTTGGTATCAATTTTCTTTTCTTTTACGCCAATATATTTATCTAGGTCATGTTCAATTAAACTTTCATCATAATTGTAGCATTTGCTGACAATTTTAGCAAATGTATTTATTGTAAAATCCTCGCCAGTTCCCAAATTAAATATTTCGTTTTCGTATTCAAGTAGGTTTATCATAGCATCAATGGCATCATCGATATAGATTAATTCTCTTTTTTGTTCGCCATCTCCCCAAACCACAAATTTTTCATTTTCATATTTTGCTTTGTAGCAATTTCTAATAAAATCAAAAATGAAATGATTATCATCTAATTCAAAATCTGGTCCATATAAAGTAGAAGGAATAAAGTACAACCATTTTAGGTTGTGTTGTTTTTCTATTGCAGTAAGACCATTAAGTACCATACGCTTTGTCATTGCATATGTGTAGAGGCTTTCTTCTGGTTCTCCTAGAAGGTAGTTCTCTTCCTTCATATGAATTCCAGGCGTATATGAGCAACTTGTTCCCATACAAATAATCTTTGCTTGTGGTTGCCATCCTTGCCAGTATCGAAGAATGTTGGTGTTGATTATTTGATTTTCTAACCATTGTGTTGCGGGATTTTTTAAACAATAATCTCCTGCTTTTGTTACTGCCGCCAAGTGAAAGATATAGTCAAATTTGATATCGTTATAGCACCACAAGTTTTCGATTCTATTTAAACTGGCGTGTTTAGTATTTGAGATATAGACATCCCATTCCAGTTCCTTTAGTTTTCGAACTAGGTGTGTTCCTAAAAACCCTGTTGCGCCTGTTACTAATACTTTCATTTTTCCTTCTCATTCTCAATATATTCAGTGATACAGATATCAACAACTTCAGAAATGTTCCTAATACTAGGCACAATTTCTTTTAGTTTATTGTTGGAAATGATACAATTGGACCTCCTAGCAGAAGTAATATCATCCAATTGTTTGGGGGTAAGGGCTGTAGTTTTCATTTCGTCGCCCTTCAATTCGTGGTATCTTTTTACAATTTCAAATGGACTGATTGTGCCACCATTGACCATATTAAATATTCCAGTACATTTATTTTCCATTAACTGCAAGGTTGCATTTAGAAATTCTGGAATATAGGTCATAGAATTTTGACAATCAACTACAGTAGGATAACTCAATATTTTTGTTAAAAGGTTTTGGGGTTTTGGAGAACCATCTATTGGCATACGAATCCTAAGAGTAAGAACAGGATAATTGCTTAATATTTTTTCTGACAAAATTTTTGTTTTGCTGTAATGACTCCCTCTGAAATTTGGTTCATCTAATTCTGTGAAATTATCATTACCTTCATATATACATCCACTTCCGATGTGAACCAACCTCTTATCCAATTCTTGACAAGAAATAGCCATTAAGTATGGTAATTCTACATTTGAAAATGTTGTCATTTCTTTGTGTTCTTCACACCAGTCAACATTAGGATTACCAGTTTTCCCTATGCAATTTATTACGATTTTGGGGTTATACTTTTCTATTTCAGAAATTATATCTTCCTTGCTGTTTATTCTTTTCTCAGAAAGAATACTATCATCTAGAAAATCACTAAATTGTTTTCCAAGATAACCAGCACCAAATATTAAATATTTCATATTACACTCTTTACTTTATTTGAAGACACCACTTTTATTTTGGGGAATGGAATAATGAAACTAACTCCCTGCTCAATGATGTCTTGATTCTTTTTGATAATTTCATCGGCAAAATTGTGAGACAGAAGAAGATAATAATCTGGTAGGTCGCTCTTCTCTTCTTTGCAAATTGGAATGTGGGACTGTGGAAGATAGTTACCAATTTTCATCTCATTAATTTCTACTGACTTGTCTATGATGGATTTGTCAATTCCAAAGTAATTTAATAATGTATTGCCTTTTGCTGGCGCACCATAAACATAAATTATTTTCCCTTGCTCTTTCAACTCCAACAGGAAGTTCTTTAGGTTCTCTTTACTCTCTTCTACTTCCTTTGCAAACGAAACGAATTCTTCAATTGTATATTTTTCATCTTTCTTTTCTAGTTCTATAAATCTTTCAGTCTTCTTGTTTAGTGGACTGTCAGAATGGCAAATCTTTGCAATAATAGAACCACTATGAATATCAGAATAATATCCATCGAATAGTTCTAACCCGTAAGGCTTTAGAAGATTGGATAAACTCTTGACCGTGTAATAGCAAAGATGTTCGTGATAAATGGTATCAAAATTCTTTCCTTCAATCATTGCTCCTGCGTACATAAATTGAACAATGAGAACTCCATCATTCCTGAGGCTTCTTTTTATTCCTCGAATTACACTATGCAGTTCTTCAAGATGAAAGAACACACCAGAAGCGTTATACAGTTTAACATTATTATCAAAAAGGATTTCGATTGCAGTATCTTCGTCATAAAATTCTGTAAGGGTAGGTACTCCGTTTTCCCTTGCAATATCTGATACACGAATTGCAGATTCTACATTAAGAACATTGTCACATCCTAATTTTTGATATTGTTGTAATTGTGAACCGTCGTTACCACCAATATCAATAATCAAGTCATCTTTTTGAATATCAAATTGTTCAACATTTTCTTCTGCTACTTCATAGAAATGATTAATGAGAGTTTTGGTCATACCAGATAAGTACTGGTGGTCTTGGAACATAACTTCTTTTGGAACAGTATAATCTAGTTGTAATAGTTCACACTCAGAACAACTACAAAGGTGGAGAGGATAGACTTTTTCTTTTCCTACATTTTCTTTACTGAGAAAGTCATTACACCAAGGCTGCTCGCCTAAGTCTAATATTAATTTTAGTTCTGTGTTGCTACAGCCTCGGCACTTTGGCATGAGTTCCACTCCTTGTTGTTTTCTATTATACTCAAAAATTTATCTGTTGTATAGTTTAGGGATTTGTTATATGCATTTTCTACTATTGGAATATATTCTTTCCAGTTGGAAGATATTTCTCTAATCTTATCCTCTAAGTCTTGTTTGTCTGTAAAGTATATGAATTCCTTATCAGGCTCATAATATTTTTCAGTAATATTCCAATTGTCTTTTTGAACCAAGTTTAAAGTTTTAGAAATTGCGGCTTCGTGTATTCTTGTTTTGAATTGTGGCATAACATTTAATCCGTCCACTTCAGAGAATGCTTCATTTTCATTCCATCGTTCCCACGATTTTATGTTTGGGATGTGTTCTGGTTGAATGTGAGCAATATTATAGCATACCGATATTTTTGTCTGCTCAACTAGATTAATTTTCTCTTGGAAAGAAAGGTCTTTGTTAGTGCTATGTTTCATACATTCAATTGTCAATGGATTAATCCCGTGGGTCATAGAGCAATAACGGTAATTAAATTTTTGTATAACTTCAAGACAGTCAAGGTGCTGTTGTCCGTGAATACCGCCGTGATAAATTACATCATATTTCTTTTCTGTGTGTTCTGGTATAAGGTTCTTATTGAAAGGATAAAATATATCTCTATATTTTCTATCAAACCCCATAGTATTTAACCATTTATTTGTATATGGGCAGATTGAATATATTTCTGTGAAATGTTCATCATATTCTAATGCAGTTCTTCCAAAGTGGTCTGTTGATTGTGCAAATTCACAAGGAGACCAGTTGTTAAAAAATACTTTTCTGGTGTAATCTTTGGTGGTTTCTCTGACATAAGGATTAAATGAACTATTATATCCATATGACAGAGAAGTATCGCTGCCCTGCTCAGAGTCTTTGCTCATTTTAAAATGATATGCATTTGTATCTGGTATTTCTGCTGTTAGGGTTTCTATAATAAACATCAATATTCTCCTCTCTTAGAAGAATCAATTTTATATTCTTCGAGTAACGGACGTAGTTCTTTTTCATATTCACTAATATTCCAAGTCCCTTTGACAAGTGCTGTGGCGATATGAGGGAAAACAGAAGAGTCATAATGATACATCCCTCTCCTTGCTTCTTTTC
>Ga0114906_1000906_pt1 | contig 15922 bp, 4 predicted proteins | sample MalvirDeepMed_M9_FD_89687 | JGI IMG/M metagenome (GOLD analysis project Ga0114906, IMG submission 89687) | Marine viral communities from the Global Malaspina Expedition - Malaspina viral metaG DeepMed_M9 | ecosystem: Environmental > Aquatic > Marine > Oceanic | place: Mediterranean Sea...
CCCTAATACTAATGCTTTAAATTTATATAGACCTCCAAATATGAGGCAAAGGTGGACTATAAAAGTCTCACCTAAAATTGGTAGCGGTCTTCATGGCTATAATCCAATAACTGGCACTAAAGCCTATGATTTAATTGGAGGTGCAATCACTCCTTCTTTAGGGTTTGAAGACGATCCTATTAACGCGGATCACGTTAATCATAGACGAGCACTGCGCCACGACCTAACCCCTCCGTACGATCAAATACAAATACTATCTCCGTACACAGACACAAGTGATGCTGGTACGTTTACGGATAAACCAGGTATATGGGAAACTGAGCCTAAAGAAAGCGTAGAGTTAGATATATATTATCAAGCTAGTGGCTTACATCCGTTAACTTTAAACAACTCTACTAACGAAGAATACTTACCAATAAAACAAGGTAATGATTTAGAAACTTTAGGTGGGACTAAGTTTAGAATACTAACGCTAGACGATGGCGTTCAAGTGTTTACCGTTACCGGTTTTAATGATCAAACAATAACTTTCGAACCAGCGTTAACTACTGATACAGCGTTGTTCTCTCATGGTGATCAAATTAAATTCACTAAACGTGGATGTTATTCTATAACAGGTCATATTAATATGCCTGACGGTGATCCGCAAGTTGGTGATACTACAATGACGCTGTACGGAGGAGGCGTTAATGTTGGGCCACCAACAACGCATTTATCCACTCAAACACATTGGTTAGATTGGAGTAATTGTTGGTGTTTTGGTAATGGCGTAGAGTCAGACAGGATACGTGATGATTTTAATGCCGCACAAATGGATAATGGGGTTAAAGCTTCTACTGTTTTAGCAGAGCAAGTTACAGAAGAAAGAAGAAAGCACGGGCTTATTTGGTCGGGTATATACAACTCATTAACAGGTATTAACAATACTAATCAATTTATACAAGCTGAAAAAATAACAAAGGACATCAATCCGGTTTATGGTAGTATACAGAATATACTTAATAGAGACACAAGGTTGCTCATGTTCTGTGAAGACAAGATACTTAGAGCAGTAACAAATAAAGACGCTTTATACAACGCGGATGGTAACCCACAACTTGTAGCAAGTAACGCAGTAATTGGAGATGTAACACCATATCTTGGCGATTATGGTATAGCTACTAATCCTGAATCTTTAGTTGCTACGGCGAGTAACGTTTATTTCTCTGACGTTGTTAGAGGTAAAGTTTTAGCGCTAGGAAATCAAGGTGACGGAATACGTGTTATTTCAGATAACGGTATGAAAGATTTCTTTGGAGATCTATTTAGCGAAAACGTTTGGAGAAGTATTGGATCATATGACGAAAGGAAAAAAGAGTACAACTTAAGCGTGTATAAAAAATATGCGCCTAACTATCTTAATCCTTATGACAGAAAAACAGTATCGTATAACGAGTTATCAAAAGGCTGGATAAGCTTTAAGTCTTTTTACCCACAGCAAGGTGTAAGTTTAAACAATAGTTACTACACGTTTGATAACGGTAGTTTATTTGAGCATCACATAAATACTAATAGAAACAATTTTTATAATGTACAAGGTGTTGCAAACACTGATTCCACTGATTCTACTAATGTTATTTTAGACGAATCAAACATATCTATAGAAGTAGGTATGGTAGTATCGGGTGCAGGTATTTCTGGATACCCTACTGTTACAGCTATAGATAACGCTGTTGTAACTTTATCCTCTGTACAAACTATAGCTGATAACACTGTGTTAAGTTTTAATCCAGTGTCTGATATAACAGTATTGTTTAATGATCAACCTAACGTCGTAAAAAGCTTTATGACTCTTAACTACGAGGGTAGTCAAGCTAAAATACCTGGATTTAGAACTGCAGACGCTCACGAATTTGGAACAACTATTGATAACTGGTTATCTGGAGATTATAGCACTAACAGTGGCATTGAGACAGGTGTAACAGTTACTGATGGACAATACTTTAACTTAGCAGATAAAACAGGTTGGTATGCAGCTAGCTTAACTACTAATTTACAAGAATGTACTAACACATACTTCAAAAACAAGGAAGATAAATACTTTGGATACATAACAGGAGAAACAACAGATTATACAAACGCTAGTTGTGGCGTATCTACTTTGTCAAATAATCTTGACGAAAGAGAGTTTTCTGTTCAAGGTTTAGGGTTAGCTAGCATAACGCATGACGATCCTACTTATGCTAATAAGATATGTTTAACTATAGCGAACAATATTACAGCAAGTTATGTGGGTGATGATTCATCTGGAGACGCGTGGGACACGGCAGCTGATCTTGCAGAAGATGCGTCAAGGTGGACATGTCCTTCAGTAACTATATCTGTACCTGCTGGAGGTACTATTGGTAGTTCACCTGCAGAGTTTGTTAATCTAACAATATCTCCACAAGATTCTAATGGCAATCCTACTGGAGCGCTATTATCAGCTGCTAATTTTTCTATTGGAGAAGGTAGTGAGTATGTTCCAGGTTCAAATCTTTATTACAATTTAGATGGTAGTGTTAATGCAGATCCTGATAATGATAATACTCAATCTGCGTTTTCATTTTCAGATAACGGGACACCTGGTGAAGATGGTAACACAGTTAATTTATATATTCAGTTTTACCCTACCGACACGTACCCGACCGAAGACGCTACTTGGTACGTTGATATTGACGAATTAGTACCAGAGCCTACTGTAGATGATCCACCTGATGTTCAAACTAGACCAGTTTGCTTTAGAACAATATGGGATAATTTACCTATGCCTATGGCTTATCCCGCTACTGTATACGACGTTACTACTGATTCATCTTTAGAAGGACAACCCGATGTTGCATATGGTGATTGTAATATTACAGAAACTTTATTACAAACCGGAGATATTGCAACGATACCACTTCTTAATGATAATGGTATAGGGAATGGTTTGTTTGAATACGACTTAGGTAATGATCCTGATAGTGGCGGTATATTTGGATCTGATAACATTACTGTTTACAAGCATGAGGGCACTGTTCTTGATGGCCAACAAAATTTAGTTGCTGAGATAGACTTTAATACGCATCCTATATACTCACCAGTGCCTTCTATTCCTGGTCCAGGTATAAATTCTTATTACTATTACGCGTCTCCAGATCAATCTGTTGGAGTCGTTGATTCGTTCCTTAACATGGGAGATTACGCGCCTTATTATAGCGTGGAAATTATTTATGGCGCTCCAACGGATACTGATTACTGGTACACAAATGAGCTCGGTGAAACAGGTCTTATTCATTTCAAGGTAAAGATATATTACACACCGCCACCAATTGACGTATTGCCAGATGCTGATGACATGTGTGCCGTAAACCCTGGACCTCATACAATTTTTATCAGACATGCTATCGAAGGGTTCTTGCAGTGGTTACCTGATCAAGGAGCGGATGGCAATTTCTTACCAGAAATCACTAACGTGAGTTACGAAAGTAATATAAGTTACGACTCAAGAAGTCTTCCAGTGAGAATACTTGGTCGCGAAGGTGCAGAAGGTAATTTATTTGTTACAAGATGCACGAGCGTTACTGATAGTTCTCCAGCGCAATACTACAACTTTGACACTGGAGAATTTCAAGATGCATCAGCTCATAAAGAGTTTTATATAGGAAGTAATGGTAATTACGTTAGATCTATTGCTATACCATCTGCTTCAAGTAAAACAAATTACTGTATACATGTTCAGCCTAGAATTAGCTCAAGAACTGGTGCAGCTACTGTTTTATCTTCAAAAGTTCCTACTTCTTTTGGTGAAGCTATAGTAACTCAGCATAACATTAAAACAGTTACTATAACTCCAACTACAGATACAGCGGCAAACTTTGGCACACTACCAACGTTGGCTCTTAAAGGACCTAGTAGATATCCAGGTAAGAAAAGATCTCCAAGAATTGGCGCTAGTCGTTCTTTGTTAGTTAAATGCGGGAACAATAGTAAGCTATCTACTAAATTAACTGTAGAGAAAAATGGTACCAGCATTAGGAGAGGCATGATAGTTACATTACCGTTTAAGGGTAATACTATACCTCACAATACTACTGTAGTTGATATCAATCAAAACATAGTTACACTAAGCAACGCGGTCTCTTTAGCGACTGGAAGCAAGTTGAAGTTCTCAACTAAAAATGGTAGATTAGTTCCTTTCTCTTTAACAATACCAGCTGGTAGTGGTAAAGCGTTATCTTTAAAAGACGCAACTACAGTTAATCACGAAGATGCTGTCAGCTTAGGGCGAGAAACAGTTAAAACAGTTAACGGCGCTGTCGGTGGTAGTCCTACTATAAACCTAGATAATACTAGAGGAATTAAAGCTAATATGGCTATCAACGGCGTGGGTATAAGTAGTGGCGCTGATCCAGATCAAGATCACGTTGCGGTTAAGAGTGTTGATTCAACTACTCAGATAACAGCTCAACTTCCACAGACGCTAGATGATGGAACAAGATTAAGTTTCACTTATCCCGAAGATAATGCGGCTTTAGAAAGTTTTGAATTGTATAGTGGAACTAACGACGGAATAAGTCTAGAGCAAATTCAAGCGTCTTTAGATAATAACAATTTAAAGATAGAAGGATATTTAGATATTAGTCATATATCAAAAGATGGTTCTACCATAGACATACATATTGATGACTTTGTAAACGTAAGATAAACAAATAAAATGCCAGGAGCTACACTACAATTTTCTTCACCATTAAACGTATCGTGCCAAGTTGGTGATACAGTTTACTATGTAGACACCACAAGCGTTGGTGGTTTTGATACTAACTATACATCAACAAATGCTACAGCTACTAACAATATAATAGAGATTGGACAGGTTAGGCAGATCAATAATGCTAGTTCTCAAAGCCCTATTATTATAGCTGAAACAACTTTAGGCTATGCTCAAATAAACGGTTTAACAGATAAGTTTATTTTATTTAGCAAAGACAATAAAGCTAATTTGTCTTCTCCTTTAGGATATTTTGCTGCTGTTAAAATGATCAACGACAACAGTACCGACGCAGGGGAATTATTTAGCATTGGCACCGAGATTTTTGAAAGTAGCGGTCACTCAACTGATACGAAGTAAATTAGGTACAAAAAGTGTAACTATATTAGTAGTTAAATTTAATATAATGGATATAAAAGATATTGACAATCAAGCGTTGAATAATCCGTTGTCTAAGGAAGAACTTAGAAAACAGTTTGTAGAAAAAACTGAGGAGCTAGGCTTGAAACATACTTTTACTTTTGACGAGGCTTGGGAAGTTGCGCAAGAAATAAGAAAGCGTCAAGATTTTAGGGAGAAGATTACAGATCTACACGATGAAATAGTAGAAGGAGGAGCGTTAGTAGGTAAAGAGCTTCATGAGTTAAATCCTACGAAACATACGTTTGCAGGAGGTTGTTATGTTAGAGAGATATTTAATCCCGCTAATATGCTGTTAGTGACTAAGATACATAAGAAAGAGCATCCGTTTTTTCTTATGAAAGGTAAGATGTCAATATTGACCGAGGATGGTGTTAAAACAATTGAAGCTCCACACCATGGTATAACAAAACCAGGAACAAAGCGAGCTATATTCACGCATGAAGATTGTGTTTTTATAACAGTACACGCGACAGACTGCACTACTCCCGAGGAGGTGGAAGAAGAAGTTATAGCAAAAGATTTTAATGATCCTGCTATAGCCTTAGATTCAATACAAGAACTTAGTAAAGCGCTAGGTATAGAAGTAGAATTAATTAAAGATATATAATATGAGTTTTTTAGTAGCAGGAGCTGCGGTAATTTCAGCTGGTGTAGCCGTAGCCCAAATGATACAGGGCAACAAGCAGGCTAAACAAGCGCGAATCGATGCTGCTAAGTCCAAAGCTGAGATGCAAAAAAGTAAGGATATGTTCGAGAGTATGGATACAACTAACCCATACTTAAACATGGAAAACGCTTTTGAAGATCTCACCGTAAACCAACAGGCCGCTGAGTTTCAAAGAGATCAGCAAATGCAGAATCAAGCTAACATCATGCAGCAGATGCGTGGTGCAGCTGGTGGCTCTGGTATAGCTGCTTTAGCCCAAACCATGGCGCAGCAAGGTTCAAGAGATGCTCAGCAAGCATCAGCTAGTATAGCACAGCAAGAAGCGTCTATTCAACAGCAAGTTGCGGGTGAACAAGCTAGAATACAAGGCATGGAACGTGAAGGTATTGGTATTAGTAGAAGTCAACAATTTGGTAAGATAGAAGGTATGATGGGTATGGCCTCAGGAGAACTTGCTGGAGCGCGTAGTAGATTACAAGCTGGTCAAGAGGCAATGATGACGGGTGCTAAAGGAGTAGCAACGGCAGGTTATGATGCAGCAGGAAATTACGGTCTTATTGATGGAGATCAAATAGTGGACGGACAATGGATTGATAGACCACCAACGGCAAATACACAATAACATGAGTTTTTCAGGATACAATTTAAGCGGAACTGTACTGGCTAATATGAAAGAAGCCGCAGGCAACTATATGCCTGATTATGGTAGTTGGAGATATAAACTAAAAGAGCCAAAGAAGAGGCCACCAGAAACACCACCATTAACTCCTCCACCGGTAGAACCACCAGAGGAGGTGCCTGTTGTTGAACAGGGAGAAGTGCCTGGTACTCCTCCAGAATATGGTTTACGTTATATTGAAGGAACAGAAGGGAAAGTAGGTGAAGCTCTTACCGAAAGTGAGGAGTATAAGCAGGAGGCTAAAATGTCTAACTCAGACTGGGAAGAGTTTTTAGCAAACGAAAGCGAAGCAGAAAGAAATTCTAGATACAGAAGAGAAGTAGAGCGAGGTGTCCGTGCAGCACCTGAACCAGGTGAACCAGGATATTATGAGTGGTATCAGATAAGTGCTGGTACAGAAGGTTACACATGGACCGGTGAAGATATTGCAGAAAATAGAACTTCTACTGGGATTCCCGCGGCAACTGGAAACGTACCGCCAGAGGGTGTAGCGCTTAATACGCCATATCAAAAAACCAGTCCTATGAGATCTGGTTTGGGTGATGTTCATACTCAACAGCGGATGGATACTGCTACTGCTAGAGGTTTTTTTGATAACGGTTTTAGCAAATCTAGACAGGTAGGTTCCCATGGATCTGAGGAAATGAATAATCATATTAGAGCTTGGGCTACAGATTTAAAAAGCAATGTGTTTTTAGCGCCTGGTGACACTGAGAAGAGCGGGAAACTAAACCAACAAGAAGCTCATAACATATTAAAGAATGGAGCTAATCATACTAAAGCTACTTTTGGAGAAGATAGCGCTTTAGCTCAATTTGCTCTTGCTGATAACGAAGGCTTGATCAGTAGCACAATTACCCCTGAAGAGATGGAGGTTCTTGGAAAAATGGCATACACTGACAAGAGCGTGCGACCTGTATGGGATAACGACAATAAAGAAATGGCTTACTTAGTGCCAATGGAAAACGGAGAGACATTTCCTGTAACTAATAAATGGTTGGAAGATACGTTTAATAAAAGAGTTATAAATTATGATGTGGTTAATGAGTTTATGAAAACACGTTCTATTATTTATGAAAACGCTTTGGCCGGTAAGCAAGACAATCCAGAGACTAGACGACTACAATTAAAGCGTTTGATAAATAAACACAGCGACTCTCTACCATCTATACTTAACGACGAAGGATTATTTGCTGAAAGCAGCCTAATGGACATGTATTTAGAGGGTCAGCAAGCCGACCCAGCATCACCGTTCACAAGCAAGGTTAAAGACGTTAATAACAATGATCTTGTTATGGAAATGCAGAAGACCGAAGAGGGAGAAAATGCTCTTATAGATATTGTTGTTGACGGTTTAGATAATATACAAAGAGGCATTGTAAATAGAGCACACGGTGAAATCGCTGCAAAAAACGCAGAGATACAAGATGACGACGGTAAGAGTGAACAAATAAAACTAAACGCTAAAGACTTACTAGCAAAGTACAGTTAACATGAGTGAACCAACAACAAACGTACCAGCACCAGGAACTCCCGAGTATCTTCAGTATTTAAAAGAAGAGGAGCGTAAGTATAACAGGCCAGCGACGGGAACTCCTGAATATCTTGAGTGGTTAAAAGAGGAGGATCGTGAGTATCAAGCTTTGCAGCAGGAAAAACTTGCTGAAGAAGAATCAACTCCAGCGCCTGAAGCTGAACCTGAAGTTGAACCTGTCGCTGATATTAATGAAGAGTTATTGGGTATCATTAACAATATGATAGGCGACAATAGACCTGAGGAAGAGATAGCGGCAGTTATTGAAGAATACAATAATCCTTCTCCGGAACCAGTTTCAGATCTTCCACCTGTATTAACAAGTAGAGGCATGGTGCCTTTATCTGAGGCTACTTGGGAAAAGGGTAACACTAGCGCCAAACGTATGAGCGAGTGGTATACTAGTAAAGGCTTACCCCAAAACCACGGTGGTTACTACGATGCAGACGGAAATAAAGTTGACTTGTCTAATTTAAGCGAAGACGAGCAACGTCAACTTGACCAATACAATGCCGGCACTTGGACTCAGGAAAATACTATAGCGGCTAATGATAAAGATGATTATGGCGCTATTGTAGAGCTAGAGAAAAGTTCAGGCATCTCATACGACGCATTTACTAGCGAAGAAGACGAGCAGGGCAACGTCAATGTTAGTTATGTAAATGACGCTGGGGAAGCAGTTAATGTCGATCAAGATTCTGATTTATACAACGCGTATACAAACGCCAATGAAGCGAGAGTTAGAATAGAAGATCGCGAAAAGCTAGACAGAATCAATAAGACTATGCAGTATTTAGGTGATGCTACAAATCTTGCTAATCCTTTATATGGTTTTGATGCTGGCACAATAAATCGAGGGGCAACAGATAATTGGGAACGTGTAGAAGAAGTAATGGTGCCTCAAATTGAGGAAATGCTTGATAGAATACCTGTAGGACCAGATCAAACAAAATGGACTGTTGAAGAGAGCGGTTGGGGTATAAATGAAATAGTTGTAAAAAACCCTAATGGAGTTAGAAAAGCTTTTAAGATCACACCAACTCTGAATAAGGATTTATCTAAGTGGATGATGTCTGACGCGAAGCATAGTGATGAGTTTTACGAGCACCAAGCTGCTTTAAAATTGGAGGTTGAGAAGGCGTTTAACGATAACCCTACTTTGTTTAGTGATTTTCTAGAGGAAGAAAGTAATTTATCATTAGAAGAGAGATCAATATACTTTGGAGAAGACAGAGCTGACTATCTGCAAGAGAAGGTAAAAGAGCATGTTCAAGGTTTTGGTTTGTTTGGTGGTGAGAGATTAGACAAATATTCAGCATTAGGAAATCAAGACATAGTTGATATAGTTGACAACATGTTCCAGGTAAAGCTTAATCAAGAGCTTGTAAATAGAGCTGCTGAATTAAGAGATAAAAGTGACGCTGGTCAATTACAAGGCGAGGATCTACAAAACTGGTTAAACGAGGATAGAGCTATGGATATCGCCACGTATGTTGGCGACGATCTTGAAATGGCTAATCTAATTGAAGATTACAGATACGGCGATAATACCCTAGAGCAAAAAAATGCTTTGCTTGTAAAGTACAAAGAGCTTAAAGAGAAGATGGGTAAAACCTATGGCTTAATAGATTTGCGTACAGGTAAACAACTGTTTACTGACTCTGAGGAAGAGGCTAATAGACTTGCCCAAGAAATAGGTGTTCAGCGTTTAAATGTCGGCGAGAAGCAAAGCGAGTACGAATCCTTAGATACAGAAGAACTAGCGCTTGAATACGAAAGAGCTACGATGGAGCTTAACGGGTTTAACAACGAAATTGGAAATACAATACTCGAGTTTGAGCCACTAAAGGAAGGTGAATATCAGTACGGATCTTGGCAGTGGTTGCAAGAGGAATCTGTTGGAGAGCACCAAGGTCCTTGGTATGACTTAGACGGTAATGAATACGACTACCCTGTTGACTTTGTAACTGGCGAGCGAATAACAGACGATCTAAAACCTGGTGAGTATAAATATACTGAATCATCAACACACGGAGTTGTTGTAGGAGGAGCTAGAGGTATAAAGGGTTCAATAAGCCTAAAGGACTACATGGCAAAGGGATGGGGTTATGGTTGGCATCTAACTGCTAACGAGCCAGAAAACTGGGTTCCTAAAGGTTATACTCATGAAGAGTGGATGGCTACAATTAAAACGTATAGGCAGAACCAAATTGATCTCATAGAGGATAAAGAAGCTTTAAAGAGAATGCACCTTCTCAATGAAGGTATTATGGACGAAGAGATGACTATTGGCAATCAGTTATACACAACAGCCAAGTCTTTAACTCAACCGTTTATGGGTCATTATTCGGCGTACAATAATTTTGGATTTACTCACGCAGAGAGACTTGATAAACTGTCTGAGCAATACGATGCATTAGGTTTTACAAAGACGCCGGAAGAAGTTAGCTGGGCAGAGAGGAGTATTGGAGAGCAAGTTAACGAAGGTCTTTTTGGATCTGGTAAAATGATCGTGGAGATAGTTGGAGTAGGTAAAATTGCAAAGGCAGTTGAAGGCGCGGTTGGTATAGGTAAAGTAGCTCAATGGGCTAATGCTGTTAGATACAAGCGTAGCATTAACGGTGTTGAGAAAATATATACCGCATCGAAAGTTCAATCTATGGCTAAAACCATGGGGCTTTCAGAAGCAGCTTTTGTGAAAAGATATGGTTTAGTAGATATAGGCGTTGGTGGTAGACAACTTGCTGTTGGCATGACTTACTCCGCGCTACATGAAGGAGCCGTTTTTGAAGCTGTTACGCAGTATGAAGAAGGTGAACATGGTTTCCTTGAAGGAGCTGCGTTTGGGGTTGTTGGTAAAACAACAGGTTTAATCGCGCCGGCTCTTGTTAAAAGAGGTAAGCTTAAAGATTTTAATAAAGATATTAATCTTCCAGGGCGAGCTAATAGACCTATAAGAATTCGCGCTAATACTAGAAAGTATTTTGAGCTAGGTATGCAACCTGTGAACTTCGCTGTAGCTATGGAAGCTGCTGAGGTTACAGATGCTCTTTATGAAGATATGATGGGTGACGAGGAGTTTGCTACGTTTGTAGAAGAGCACTACGGCGACTATAGCGAGACTATGAAGCGATTAATAGTAAACGGTCTAATAGGTCTTGGTTTAGGACAAGCTAATTCAAACGGAGTTGCGTTTAAAGGTTTCTTAGATTTTAAATCTATTGAGGGTCTTAAAGAAACAAGAACCCAATCCAAGAAAAACATGGACGCGCTTCTTGAGAGGATAGGCGTGGAAAACATAGCGGATGCTTATGAGTTAGTTGAAACTGAAGTTGACGGCAAGAAGGTTACATCATTCCAACTTAAGAAAGGTGTGGAGATTGTACTTTCTAACTTACCAGGTTTATCAGGTAGGAAAAATTCTAGCGCATTAACAGACTTTGAGAAGCACAAAGAGATATACCTTGAAATGGGTGCTAGGATACAGGCGGCTAGAGTTGCCAAAGGTTACGCTGGTCCAAACGCTGAAAAGTATATAAGAAACGATCACAAAGATATAATTAAAAGAAATGCTGAAAACGGTATAGAAACTGAGATTGAGGTTCTAGACCCTGAGGCTTTAACTAATCCTAAGCATCCAGATTATGGTAAGCTTACAAAGGCGCAAGAAGATTTCTTAAGAGCTGGAAAGAACGCTGAGATTGGAGGGTTATCAGGTGATGGTAAAAAAAGGGTGTATAGATATAACATCAATCAATACACACCTCACATCAAAGCTCACGAGGTTGGACACGCGGAGTTCTATGATAGGTTTGGCGAGGACGCTATCTTTGCAGGTGAGTTTTGGAATAAAATGAACAATGTAGCGGAGAAGATAGAACTTGATAGCAAGATTACGGAGGCTGAAGCTGGAACATTAGGTCTTAACTACGAGACTGTCAAGGGTCAGTATAAAACATTAGCGCAAGAGCTACGACTTAGATTTGGAGATCCAAAAGATTTCGCTGGAAACAAAGAGCGTCATTGGGAGATGTTTGCTCACATAGCAGAGAGAATTGGGCAATACAGTAATTACTCAAACGTTCGTAAGTCTTACGGCTACGAAAGCTTTGGAGACATACTTAAAGAGTTCGGAGGGCGTGTAGGTCAAGAGTATGATTTAACTACAGAGGCTGGAGTTGTTAGATGGTTTAGAGATTACGGTCAAACACTAGGTCAGCGTAAAAGCCCAGAGGGATTATTCAAACATCTAGACAACTATGTTGAGTATGGTAAGAAAGATTTAGATACAAAGAACAATAAAGCCGAAGCTGAGTCAGAGGGTAAAACTACAAAGAAAGAGCCACCTAGTAGAGGCAAGAACATAAACCCAGATGGGTCACCTAAAGTTAGTGATAGTGACGTAAGTGTTAAAAGACAGGTGTGGGAAGGTACAGACCTAGACACGGGCGACACTTTAACGCGACAGAGAACTACTGAGTACTTAGATGGCTCCGTTAAGTTTGAAATAGAAACTGAACCCGGAAAGTGGCAAGAGGTTGATAATATAAACCTAAAAGAAAAAGGCAAAACAATTGAGCAGTACTTTGCTGAAATGAACAGCAACTTTAAAAAGAGTAATCCTGGACTAAAAGGTAGCGAGTATAAACAGGCGGGTGAAGCAGAGAGTTCTAAAAACTTCTATGACGCTAAGAGATGGAACAGGCTAACTGATAGTCAGAAAAAGCGAGTAGACAAAGAGAGGTATGATAGAGAGAAAGAGATGGATAAAGACACTTATAGCTCTGATCCATTAGATGTTGGTATCCCTGAAAGAAGGGTAAATGATCCTAAGGCTATAGCTGGTTCTATGCAAACCTACTATGATGATAATATACGTGACGCTGAGAACAAAGAGGATGCATGGCGAGGTCTAACAGACCCAGGAAGACGATCTCCTCATTACGATCCGTTTTATCCTATATTAGGAAATAAGATAGGTCCAGCGGTTGATATAGCGATTAATTCGTATAATAAAAATTTAGTTAGAAACGCTGGTGAAAGATACCAAATAGATCTTGCTGATAGATCTATGGATGGAGAGCGAGCTCAGTTTGTTACAGACTTAGCGTATGGAGACAAAAGAGGTCTTCAAGACATATTTGATAAATACGAGCCAGTAGACAACAAGGAATTTATAACGAGAAACGGTAGACTAGTACCGAATCCTAATTATGGAAAACCACAAAAGCTAATGACTTGGGTTGTTGGACAGGTTAAGCTAAGAACGCAAGAGGTTAAAGCTAGAGGTATAGATTTAAGATCAGATATTAAAGGAGAGGCTGAAGGAGAATTTAGAGTAGACAAAGACATTAGTGAAATGCTTGACTACGAGTTTGCAGGAGGGGAACTTTCCGTTTCACCCCAAGGCGAAACAGTTATAGATACAGGAGAAAGTCTTAAGGAAGGTATAGACCTTAATACTCACGAGTGGAATAAAGGTGGGACTAAGCAACCTATAAATAAGTCTTCTGTAGATTTCATGAGGAATACAGCTAAAGACATTTTTAGAGAAACACCTACTGAAAAGGTAAGCGATTATCTAGAAGTAGGTGATCAGATGGTTCCAGAAATTAGAAAGGAAGTAGACGCATTATTTGACTTTGTTGAAGGCGCTAAGCCTAGTGAGAATGTCGCTAGAGGTAATGAGTTTATAGAAGCAAATAAACAAATGTTATTTGAAACGCTTGAGCTTCAGTCTAGCCCAGTGCTATACTCACCTAGCATGATAGCTAAAACAAGGTTTAGGCCGTTATACAAAGGCACTGGTGTAAAGTATAAAACTAGTCAAATACCTAAAGATGTATTAGCTAGAATTAAAAACGCTAGACCTGAGATCTTTGAAAAAGTAGAAGGTACTCCAGAGAATGTAGATAAGTTTGTTGAGTTAGCAACTACCGGCAGAGATGCTACCACTATTCTTAAGACTCACGCTACATTAAAAGATAGATTAGCTAGAGTATGGGGTACTAAAAATTACAGAGATTTAGTAGAGACCACTGTAGACGCGCGTGGTAATGTTGTTGGAAAGACACAGGCTGGAAGAGACTTTATGCAAAACGACGTACCTAATATAGAAGGTGGTGTTGAGAAGATAAATAAGCTAAATCAAAAAATAGCTATTGAAAGACTTAGAGGTTCTACTCCTGAAACATTAGCATCTGATAAACTTGAAAGCTTAACTCCGTTTGAGCAGAAGTATGTGCTAAACAGCTTGGGCACACCTGAGTTTAGCGGCATGCTAAAAGAGGAAATGCGTAGCATAAATGCTACTGATGTAGGAACTAAGAAAAAACAGGTTCAAAAAGGTTTTGCTAACGCGTTTAAAAACTACTTTGGAAACGAAGGTTTAAACACTTCGGTTCGACTTGACAAAAAACTACTAGGTGATATTGGTTCACAGCTAGGTCTAAAATTTGGTTACATGCCTACTGAGCTTGTTACAGCGCGTCAAGTTCAAGAGCTAGCCGCTAGCCACGCTATGTTCCCTAATACATTAGATGCTATTGGTAAGCAAAGAGGTTATGATCCTATAAAAAGCACTGGCGATGTATTCACATACAACGAAATAGTAAAAGGTCAAAACCACTGGCGCGGGATGTTTAAGGAGATTGCTAAGCAAAGAGGGACTGGTGCTGTAGAGCTTGCAATAAATAGAACAGTGTCAGCTGGAGCTGGTATTGGCCCTCATAAATCCATGGAGGCCGCGCTTATTGGAGAAGCAACAGGCACAAATCGATTCGCTATATTTGAAACCGTTTCGCAAGTTGACGCTATGATGAGTGAGATATACGCGGAGTTACGCGCTGAGGGATTTGAGCTTTCAGAATTCAAGGGTGGAAAAGCAAAGGTTGAATTTGATAGACTAAACACGGCGACAAATCTTGGTAAGTATATAGGCTTTGAACCTGGTAAAAAGAGTTTTAACAATGCTAAGGTTAAAGAGGTTTTTGATCAGGGTGAAATAGTTAAGGACATGTTGCTAGACGTTGTTGAAATGACTAACACTGCCCATGATTTGTATTTAAAAACCAATGGTAAAGAGGGTGTTAGTAACGAGACAGTGCGCCAAACAATGGAAGTTTTATTTGGACCGATGCATGGTCTTGGTAAAAGAGCCGCGTCGTTCTCTACTCTTCCAGACATATCACCTGCTGAGCTAATTGAAAGGTTTGGTGAGTTTAATTCTAAAAATTGGGTATTAGAGCATATGATACCTGCACAGTACGTTAAGGCTAGAGTGTATGATTATATTACATCGTATGGTAAAGACAAAGCTAGAGCTAAGCGAGATTTAGATCTAACGCTAAGAGATTATCACACGACGTTTATACCTAAAGGTAAAGATACTCTTGTAAACCAGACGTTGCAAAGAAATTTAAGCAAGGACTTTGTTCCTGGAATGGATCCTATATTAGATAGATACTATTTAGCCGGACACTCTTCTCCGTTTGATTTTGGTTTAACGGTTCAGCATGGGCATAGAGCTGGTACAGTGTACACAAATTCCCCAACGTTAACACCCGTAGAGATATCTAGAAGATCTGCTAGACTAAGACAAGCGTGGAATTCTAGACTACCTAAGGGTACCGCAATGGATTACAAGTCTCTTGAACCTAGCGAAATGCAAGATAAGGTCAGAGCTATTGACAAAGCCCTTGCAAACGGTAGAAATCCAAAGGCTAAAAAGCAAGGTATGAGTACTTTTGACTTTGACGAAACGTTAATTATAGACGGTAAAAACTTTGTTATTGCTACTAAAGACGGTAAGACAGTTAAAATAAGTAGTGGCGACTGGCCTATCAAAGG
>Ga0114906_1000908_pt1 | contig 15916 bp, 13 predicted proteins | sample MalvirDeepMed_M9_FD_89687 | JGI IMG/M metagenome (GOLD analysis project Ga0114906, IMG submission 89687) | Marine viral communities from the Global Malaspina Expedition - Malaspina viral metaG DeepMed_M9 | ecosystem: Environmental > Aquatic > Marine > Oceanic | place: Mediterranean Sea...
GATTTAACACAAAACTCTAGAGCAAGTATTGAAACTAGCTTTGGAAATATTTCTTTAGATAAAGATAAACTTTTAACTACATTAAAATATTTTAATTCTGTAGGAGTGTCTGGAGCTGCTACTAGGGATGCTGTGAATAGTTCTGGGAGTTTTGAAGTTAGTGGTGGAAGTCGGCTTAATTATAGAATAAATCCTTATTGGGTTTCTGGTTCATCCCCAATCACCTCGTTTGAGCAGGTTTCATCCTTAGATATAATTATTTAATATGAAGGGCATAGTTGAAATTTATAAAACATCTGATGATAAGCAAGAATTGCTTTATTCTGATAGTAATATGTCGTTAGATAATTTTGGCAAGACTATTGCTGATATTATGACAACACCCCCTAGCCTTTCTGGGATTACAGGGGCATCTTATGTTTTAGATACATCTAACTATACTGTACAAGCTATATCTTTTGGAAAAGCTTCTAACTCTTTTAGGAAAAATGCTCACACCTTTGTTGGAAGTATCCTAAATACAAGTTCTGTTTTTATCTCGACACAATTATTTGCTTTAGCAAGAGAAACCGCAGCAGGAGTATCAAGTTATGTACCAACAGTAGATCTTCCTTCTTTTCCAAATCCCGCAGACCAAACACTAGAAGTAGATACTAGCACTCTTGCAGACCCTATTATTAATTTATCTTCTGTTGGAGAGATACTAGTATCTGGCGTTGGGCATAATATAAATATGATCCCATATAGAACTTCTGGAGCAGCAATTCCAGGCAGCTATTTCTTTGTGGGGTGCTATCCAGAAGGGTCTGGTACTGGCGGTAGTAACTTTCTAATAGTTAGCAGCTACGATGATGTAAGTGCTACTGGTGATCCAGCAGCGTATTGTCAAAGTGGAGTGTATAATAGTGTTTTTAATGAAGCCAGCTCGATGGATACTTCGGGATTTGTTCGGGCTTATCATGTGTCAGCGGAAACGGATCCAATATCAGGAGTTATTGTTTCTTCTATTTCTGATTTCTCCTCAACGGGAGAAGTTGCTTATAAAGTTTTAGTCGGCAGCGGAGATTTAGGATTTAGTAATATGTATGGAGGAATAACAAATATGGGGTTATGGACTGTAGATCTAAAGAAAGCTTTAGCAAAAGGAGCAACCCCTCCGTATTTATTTGCTCCAGTAAATAACCCATTTGAATACAGACTATTAGCTAAAAAAGTATTTTCTCAAAATTTGACAAGAATTCTAGATAATGGTGCAAACGCTGGTTCTTTAAATTATAAAGATTTAACTGTGGTTTGGAGGATATCTTTTCTATGAGAAAATTTAAAGAAAATTTAGGATATAAAGGACATCTAGAAGTTTATAAAAGATTTTCAGATGGAGAAGAGACTTTACTATTTTCAGATCATAATATTGTGGTGTCTGGAATGGGAGTTGGGTTGAGCCGATTCTTTGGAGGAGATGGATCCCCCGATCTCAGCGCATTTACTCTTGGATACTACCAAGTTGGTGTTTCTGGAGCATCAGGAGTAGAGGTAGAATCAACTTTTGAGCTTTCTGGTGCTTTATCTTCCGTTGATGAGTACGAGGAAGGCAATCCTTTATTTAAAGATTTATATCAAATAAAAGATGGGGTTCCTAGACCAAATAATATATTTGGACCAATATCTCAGAGTAAAATAGTTCACTATTCCCCAGGAAAAATTTTAGTTAGAATTATTCTCGACGAAGAACATGCCAATAATATTAGAAGAGGCAATACAATAGTCCCATTAACCGAAATTGGGCTGTTTATGAAAAATCCTAGAAACTTTACTTTTAATGGAAATAAACAAGATTTTCCTATATTAGTGGCTTACAAAAATTTTGATGGAATAATTAAATCAGAAGGTTTTGCACGTGTATTCAAATGGTTAATTACTTTAACGGCATAATAGTAAATTACATAATAACAAGTTTATAAATCTATATAAAATAAGGAGCTTTCATGAGTAATAGACAAATAACAGGACACCTTACGGTAACTAAGGTATATAAAAATGGAATCAAAGAGACTATTTTTGATGATTCCAATGTTATTGTATCTGGAATGGGTGTAGGCTTGTCCTATCTTTTTGCTGGATCGGGGTCAACAACCATTACAGACTATCAATTAGATAGATTTCAGTTGGGGGTTTCGGGGAATCCTATTAGTTTAGATCCTTCTACCTTTGAACTTTCTGGTCCATTATCATCTATTGCAGAATACACGGATACTTCTGGTAGCCTATCTGCATTATCTGGAAAACAAGTAAAGACTGGAGTAGTTTCAACTTCTGTATTTGCGTTAATTCCTTTTAGCCAAACTACTAGAGTAGATGAGAGCTCAGTAAAATTTACTATAACAATTGATGAGGACTCAGCTAATAATATCCTTAGAGATGCGACCGCTGCTTCTTTAAATGAAATTGGATTATTTATGAAAAACCCAATAGGAACATTAACTGAGGATAGATCTTTCTTGGTTGCTTTTAGAACTTTTTCTAATATTGTAAAGACTAATGATTTTAGTCTTATTTTTGATTGGACATTAAATTTTTAAGTTATGCCTTTTTTACAAAACGATACTTACTGTAGCGGAGGAAGTGTACAGTTAGGAAGCTTCTGGCAACCTACTGTATTCAAATTTGATACAAGCTCTTTCTATAACTGGGAGCAGGATAATGAGCCTATCTATGATTTAGAAGATAGAACAGGCTATCTTTGGGAGAAGGCGGGGTTTCCTGCATCCTCTTTAGAGAATACTGGCGTTACTTTAGTAGTTTCTGGCACAGCTTCTGGGGCTCCTGCCGCAGTACCAACACATGGAAATATTTATACTAGTGTTTCTGCTGCTATAGAAGCTCTTCCTGATGTACTTAGGTTTCCAACAAAGATTGAGGTTGCTATTTATAGTTCAGATGTTAGTTCCGCTACCAATCCTAGGGGTACTTTGGGTAATCTTAATTTACAAAATATTAAGTTTGCAAATAATGGATGTTTAGAAATTGTTAATAGGGTATTCGCTCGTCCCCTGAGTCAGTCCATAGGGATAGATAATACTTTAATTAAAGCTATATCTACTAAAAATATTACACAGGTTTCATCTTTAGACACCAGCAATACGCTTGCTGATGCTTCTGCTGTGAGTGTATATAGGTCTATTTATGACATGGCAAAGTGGAATACTATGAACAGAGTATTCCTTCAAAAGCCAGAATTTAACGGCACTACTGCACAAACAAATATTCTTTCCGTTGGGGTAGATCATACTGCTCTGATTAGTAGTGCAGAAAATACTTTTAATATTACACCTTATGGTTCGGTAAATGATGGAACTGTTGGAGCTTACGATGTTTCTGTTACTCATACTGTTAGTGCACTTGAAATTTCTAGAGATAATCCTGTAGTAGACCAACACGCTATTGGTTTAATGTATGGAAACTTTTTAGATAAGATTAAAGTTGAAAACTGTAATGGTCCTATTTATATTAGAAACTTTTGTGTAGATGGAGGAGATGATAACGGTGCTGCTAGTGCTATACATACTAAAGAAATCGGAATAGAGATCAATAATTCTAATGTTGTTCTTGAAAACTGTGCGGCTATGCGCTGTAATAAGGCAGGCATTGAACTTAATAATTCTAAAGTTATTCTAAATAGAGGAGTTGTAGCCTATAGAAACTATGAATTTTCTGGGGCAAGTACTTCTGCCAGAAATATTAATAACGATACCCCAGGACTTAGGGCAAATAATAGCTATGTAATTGTAAGCTCTACTGATGAGAAAAATACCGTCCAAGGTAGAGACACTATTCTATCTTTTTCTCAAAATGCAATCGGTATAGAACTTAATAACTCTGTACTTACAGGAGGACTTAATAGAGGGGTAGATTCTAGCGGAGGACTTCCTGTATTTAGTGTAAATAGCACCAATTCAAATAACAAGATGCTTTATCTCCAAGCCTTTAATAATACTAAGGCTGGGATTGTTGCAAATAATTCTCTTATTGATGTAAAAGCTAGACTTTCTATATTCCAAAATCTAGAAGGCTGTATTTTAATTAACTCTTGTGCTAAATTAAGAGAAGCAAAGATTGAAATAAATCAAAATATTGGATTATCTTTACATAATTCTAAGGTTAGATATAACTCTGATTTGTGGCCTGCTTCAGGAACAAATAGCGCACTTGGAACTCAGCTATATTTTAATCTAAATGGACAACACCTTTCTTGCGAAAATTCAGAATTTCTTCCAACTCTTGCTGCTTCTGCAAATCATCACGGAAGTTTAGATACTAGTACACTTTTTGGAATGCCTAATCTTTATGGTCTTCTTCAATTTACTAAATCTCATGGAGGTGCAAAAAATGGAGCTGGTTCAAAGATTTCCCTTCCATCAATCTCACTTAAAAATAATTCTAAAGCTGATTTCGTTCATTGTAGAATTGATACTGAAACTGGCGGTGGCTTTTCCATTCCAACTGGTGAAGCTGTTTTCGGTGCTGGAATATCCGTGGATAATGGGTCTTCTGCTAAGTTCAATGGATCTAAAACAGGTACTACTATTTTACTTGGACCTGCTGGGGCTAAAAGAAATTTGGCTGGGATGTATGTGAATAATAATTCTAATATATCTTTTGCTGGTCCTACAATTCTTGGGCAATGTGGAGTAAATGTATTAGCTGATAATAATTCCAAAGTATTATTTTCTCCTCATACAAACTTATTAGGAAATTATGATCCTAGTTCTTGGCAATTAAGTGATACAGGAAATCATACATCTGTCGAACTGCATTCTACTAGATCTTGTCTTGTAGCTGATCATGGTTCTAAGATTGCTATGGAGGATCTTGGAGATTACCATGAGCACTGGTCTGATGATATTCTACATACTTTAGTTAGTGGTGCAGCAGGAGCAGAGCTAGGGGACTATAATGCAAAGAATCCTACTGGATTGTCTAGCATAACTACTAGTGGCTATGTACAATTTTATCCAAACCCCCAACAGCAAAACAGCAACTTTGATGATGCTGTTGATGGAAATTCAACGCATACACTAGGAACAGTAGCGAATACTGCAACTTACTTAGTAAATCCTGAAACAGGAACCACTGCAAATCATTCAACCTATTCACTAGGAGGAACTTGTGTCCGCGCTTTAAGAGGGAGTGAAGTAAAAGTAAAAAATGTTCATTTCCCTGCTGGATGGTTAAATCCCTCTGGTATCGTTTATGATGTGAGTGACCTTTGTAGTAGACTATACATTTGGAATATTGCTGATGATTCTGAATTAAACGCTTCATACTGCTCTGTTAGTGCGTCTTGGCCCGCCAGCGCGGTTTATCACGGACCTAGTTCTGTATATTCTAGCGGAACTTATCTTATAGCAAGTGGAGCACCTAGCTCCACCCCAGACACCTCTTCTTTAAGTATTTTAGATTCTTTCGGCAATGGGACTAGCGGTTTGGGAAATAACACTTATGGAAAAAGTACTTTTGATAATAGAGGACCGTTTAGGCTTTACTTCTCACCAATGGGGCCAGCAAAATGGCTTGGTTATGCTTCTGGAACAGCGTCTGTTAATGTTATTCATGGTGCTCCTTATCAAGTTTTAGCTCAAGGATATAATCCTTCTGGAGATTGTAGTTCTACGGTATCGGGAGTTGATTGGTCTGGTACAGGAGAAATTTATCAGGAACTATTCCCTGGATTAAAGGCAGGTGGTGGAGTTGTTCTTAATATTGCTAATTATTTGAGCGATAATGCTGCTAGTAGTTTCTTTTATGGATCTGAAATGACCGATAAATCCACTAGAAATAGGGTTAGGTTAGATGATTCTGCTATGAATGTTTGGGCAAATGCTAAAAATGCCACATTAGGAACTTCAGGTAGAAATAAACTTGTTACTTACTATAGAGCTTTGATTGCTCCACAAGGAGAGGGTTTTGATGCTGACCAAATAGGACATGGATTAGGGTTCCTTTCTGCTAACGAGTTTGATTTAAATAGGAAAAATTAAAAATGCCACACGATGTAACGCCAACTACTACTCATGTTTTTACGGACCCTGTTAGATATTTTAAATCTAATGATCCTTATTATTGGGAAGTTGATAATATTCCACTAAAACAGCTTCAAGAAAACTGTCTATACTTAAAAGATGCTCTAACTCCTGGCATATCGTCTACAATCCATCCTAATGGGATTAAAGGAGAAGTTGACCGTACTGATTTGGGAGAGTTAAGACCTCACTTCCTAGGAAATGATAGAAAGCTTAATGTTCATCCTGGCAGGTATATGGCTAGAGTTAATGATGCTTATAAAAAGCAAAGACTTCAAGAACTTCGCTGGATTAAAGATGGTTCTGGGAAATATATAAGCGATGCTTTACAAACCTCTGGGGCTATTTCTACTATCTTAGATGGTGCGTTAAAAGGTACAAGTGTATTTAATTTTAATGGTCTTGATGATAGAATTAGGGTTTGGGCTCAACTTGATCCTCTTAATGCCCAGGCAAGTATTGCTACTTCTGGCTCTGGTAGAGCAGGATCTTCTCCTCCTACTTCTCTAGGAAGCTCTTTGTATCCTAAAGCTTGGCCTTTACTTTTTAGTGTTCCGTTTAATGATAATTTTAATTTAGGAGGAGTAATTTCCTATATTAATTTTAATTTTATTCAAGAACTATCAATGAACTTAATTCGTCATTGGAGGGGGGTAGCGAGAACTGCTGTAGTGGATATTCCTAATACCCTAACTGTAGATATCCCAGACTTTGATGCTAACGATTTCTTTTACATTGCTGAAGATGGAACTAAAACATACCCTACTGCTCCTGCTTTTAGAATTGATATGGTTTTTGTTTATACAAAGCCTGTAGATGATGATAGTACTACGATTAATACTTTCGATTCTGGAGGGAATCCAACAACCATAACTGCACCAACTTTAGGTATAGTTAAGGGAGCAGGATTGGGTGCTAACTTTAGTTCTGGAGGTAGCAAAAGATCTCTTGATGTTGCTGGGCTTGACGATGATGCTCCTTTACAAGATACCGCAGGCAATACTTTAATGGCAGCTAATGTAAAAGATGCTGATAGCACTACAAACGGTTTCCTAGCAGGACCATTTACTAATAGCGAAGTACATGGATCTTTTCCTTCTCCAGAGGATTTAATGAATTTATCTCCAAACTTAATGGAGAATTTAGAGAGTACGGATCTTCAACTTATTGGACAAAGTATACTTCCTATTTGCTATGTTTTAGTTCCCAGCACTGGAACTATAAACGCAGCTTCTCAGGTAGTTTTAACAAATGCTAATCTTTTAGATATTCGTCCATTCCTTCGTACAGCAGAACTTGCTTTCAATGAAAGAGCAGGAATCGCAGCCGCAGTCCCTCAACTGTCTTTTGCAAATCCTGCTGTAGGAGAGATTCAATTAAAGGATGAAGTTCAAAGAGTTCATGATAAACTCAACGCCGATATAACTACCGCTATTACTGGGGATATCGCTACTAACCCTAGAAGTATTGCAAAAGGTATTATTTGGGGAGGACTATTGTATGGACCAGAAGGTGCATTGTTTAAATTAAAGCAAGGAACTGGAGACATTGCAAGCTGTTTCGAAGGAGGGGTTGAATCAGGAGGACCATCAGAAGCGTTAAAGCAGATTATTGGTTTAGAGTTTGCTGATGCAAACTGTTCAATGCAGATTCCTGTTTTTCCTAGTTGGGATTTTCCAAAGTGGGCAGAAACTAAAGCTGATCGAGGTAAGTTTGCTCCAGACTGGATTCATGAAAGATATATGGGAGCTTATAAAAATACATGGACATCTGCATCTTTAGGATTTTATGGAATTACTAGAGATGCTGTTTTCGGGGGATCTAATTCAGATATTGGATTTACTCACGGAGGTTTTGGGCCAGGGGCGCGGCCTTTAGTTATAAGGTATTGTAGAAAAGAGATTACTATTACGGATATCCCAGATCATATTAGAGATATTCAAATTTTAACAAATTATGTTAATTGTCTACCAATTTCAGAAGAAGGAGGGGATGATCAAAGTGATGCTGAAGACAAGCAGGCGTTTCAGCATATGCGAGGAGTTAGTACTAGTAAATCTCAAATTTTTGAAAGACAGCTAAATCCTAATTTATCTACAAATTCAAGATCTTGTAATATTAGGATTACTTCTTACTTCCCAGGAGTAGGAATGAGAGAGGGTGTTGGTACTGCTGCGGTCACATCTCGTAGGGCTAATCCATCGGATTTCTTAGCTCATATTGCTTTTAGTGGAGATATATCCCCTGGTGATCCCGATGTTGGTGCTAATGTTGGGCTTTGTATGTATCCAACAGTAGAGTTTGATATTGTTGGATATCCTGAATCTAGTGTTAATCCAGATCAAAATAATTATGGAATTTCTATAGCAAATAAAACAATTACTGAACTTGATCCTAATAACTTTTCTATTGCTGCTGAAAATACCCAGGACATACATTCTCAACTAAAAGCTAGATAATGGCTATTGTTGATCCCAATACCTGTGGAGATTTTTTCCCTGGGTTTGGGCCTAGTCCTCCTCCTAGTATCCTGCCTCCTGATCTTGGAGGTGGTGGGACGGTTGACCCAATAGACCCCCCGCCCCATGATCCTGACGAGCCACAAGAGCCAGGATACCCAGGAGGCCCAGGAGGCCCAGGAGGCGTTGAAATACCCAACCCTCTTCTTACCAATGTTAGAAATATCCCTAAAGATGATCCTAGTACTTCCTTTTCCGCGCAGGGTACTGGGACGACCGCTTTTCAACCTAGGTATGATGATAGGAATAGCTATTTAGCTAGAGATACAAACTTTGGAGTACCTGAAACAAATTTAGTAGGAGGAGCTACTTTTAAGTTTACTCCTAATGCTCCTTTCTCTAAAACCTTTATTAAAACAGTAAGTTCTCAGAAGATAACGGGAGATTCAGGAAACTTTAAATGGGATGAAGCTAATAACTACTTTAAGTCTGATCCTACAGGTTTTTTTAGACCAGTATCTAATACTAGATTTTTAAATGTATTACATGGAATAATTCATGATAACTTTCAAACCGTTTTAAAAGAGCATGATTTAAGTAATACATTTACTCCATCAAGTTTAGATGATATACCTAATCAAGCTATTATTTGGAGCATTAGACCTGATATTGTAGAAGATTTTCAAAAAGTTAGAGATAGCTTAGGAAGACCTCTCAAACTATCAAATTTAGCAAATTCAATTCGTAATCTCCTTCTCTCTAATCGTTTATCTGACATTAATATAGAACATATTCAAAATTTAGTTACTAATTCTCAACCATTTGATTTAGATAAAAATAATCTATTAAAACTAAGACCAAATGAGTTAGAGATATTGTCTTATATTTTAGATAACTCTAGGTCTATTGATCCTAATAATGAAATTTATTCTGTAAATCAGAAATCTGTTTTAGAAACTTTTTGGCTTAGACCTACAGAAATATTTGAAAAAGTAAAAATTGAAACTGTAGATGGATCAAACGCTCTTATTTCTGTTTCTGATTCTGGGGAGGCTAGTGCTTTGTTATTTAATGGAAGTGCTGTAGTTTTAGAAGAGTTGAATGAGGATCATACTTTTAATATTACTTTATTTGATGGAACTAAAAAGAGAATTTCAACTGATAATAATATAAGTAATACAAAAGTTTTATCCAATTTTGATAAAGGATTACTGTTACACTGGCTAGGACAAAAAAATAATTTTACTCTAACCGCTTCTGGTCCTATAGGAGATGATGTAGAATTTACTTATGATCTTAGTTCTCCCCCTGGAGATGTGTATGTATTAAAATTAGATAGGAAAACAAGCTATTCTAAGGTTGACCAACAGGAATCCTCTTTGGTTGCTTCTGTTTCTGGCGAATACACCCTTGTTACAGACCCCTCATCTACTGTATTTAATGAGTTTATTAAGTACAGATCTTCTCCTTATCAGGTTTTTTATATAAGTAATCAAGACCCAGTAACTGGTTATTTTGATAATTCTTCTACAAAAGTTACTCTTGAGTACAAAACTCCATCCTTAGCTGCCTTCTCTACAGTAAAAGGCGAGACTTCTCTTTCAACAAGTATTCCTATATACTTATTTATTATTACATCTGATAGGATTGATCGTATACCGTTTGTAGGGTATTCACAGCTAGTGGTTAACGAAGAGGATAATACGCTGATTAATAAAAGAAAATTAGTAATAACTCCTTCTCTAGATAAAGGATCTTTTAGCCCTGGGCTATCCACTCCTTTGAAATTTAATTTTTCTCAAAATATAGGAAATAGTACTGATATTCATGGAAATAATAATTCTCAAGCGGTGGAGTTTAGTTTTAATTCTAGTTCTAACTTACTTGCGAATTCTACAAACTACGGAGGTACTAAGCCCACAACAAGAGATGAGTTTGGTGTTAGAACTTTTAATTTAGTTGTAAGTGGACTTGTTAATAATTTTGAACTTGTAGATAAAGATTTTACGCATAAAGATGTGTTCTCCAGACTAGATAATACTTTATATTTTAATCTATTTAATACTGCAAAGAAGGATATCTTAGATGCAATCTTAGATAAGTATGAAGTTTCTCTAACTAATGTCCCAATTAACTCATCAATAACTACAAAGATTGGACCAGAAATTACAGCAACAGTAATCCCCCCACCAACAGGAAGATAATATGCCAGGAATAGTGAGAGCATTGACGGATAGTGATTTAGGACATGGAGGAACTTTTTCTCCTATAACTAAACCTTCGTCTACTGCTATAAAAACAAAAATTAATGGACAATCTCCCGTAAGGATTGGAGATAGCTATCCATCTCATACTTTAATTTCAGGAGAGGATGTTCATCCAATAAGGGCAGCAAGTACGGGCAGTTCAAAGGTTAAAATAGAAGGATCCTTTGTTCATAGAGCAACAGATTCTATAAGTTGTGGTGATACTGCTGCGACTGGATCTGATGATGTGATTGTAAATAGTTAAAAACAAAAAATAAAAATAATTTACTTGTTTTTAGCTTATAACTAGATATGTATAGAGATAAAATATCTCCACTTTTATATAAAAAGGAAATTAATATGGATCATATTAAGGTTGAAAAGGAATTTCTTGATAATCTCTTTGAGTCCGCTGCTTGGAATCAAGTGGGCGTTAAGCCTGCTGTAGAAGAAGCAGCACCTGAAGTATTTGAAGAAGAGTCTTCTGTTGTAGAAGAAGCTGAAGAGGTCGCAACTCACAGTTGCCCTGTTTGTGAATCAACTCTTGAGGAAGAACTTTCTGATGATGTCCTTCGTGAGCATCTTAGCAAAGTTTTTGATGTCATTGACGAAGCTTTCGAGGTTATCGAAGAAGAAGAAGAAGCGTCTGAAGAAGACGAAGACTGAATTAAATAAGGGGAATTTGCCGTGAACACAATTGGATCATTTGCTGAAAAGCTTTTATTAGAAGAGATAGACCAGATTAAAGACGGTAAATCCCTTATTTCTTCTGTAGCTCCAGAAGAGAATCAAAAAGATATTAGGGGTATTACAGTTCCTGATAGCTTTATTCAGGCTATTACGGAAGGAAAAGCACATAAGTATACTCCCGTACTAGAAGATCAAATCGAAGATCCTGTTTCTGAAGTAGAAGAAAAAGAAACACCCGAACTTTCAGATCTTATTAGCCGCTTTAATAAACTAGTTATTGAGGCTACAGAGCTATTTTCTCTTATTAAAGAAAATACCTCTGTAGGAATGTTAAGTACTAAGCAAGCCTCTGCTTTGGTTGGTACTCCTCATGATGTACTTCATAAAATTAAGGGATATATGGACCCTGAAAAGGTTGATGTTAGTTTAAAAAAAATTAATCATAAAAAGGGCTGGAAGGCCAAGATTATGAAGAAGAAAAATTTAAAGGTAGAAGATATTTTAAGGGAAAGATTAAGTAAAAGAAAAGCTGAAAGAAGAAAATGAATTTAGTTGATATTTTACAAATCCTTTCTGAAGCTTCTGCCAAAGTAACTACCCCAAAGACTGCTTCTAAAGTGGTCAAGTCTAGAAAAGGTAGAGTAAAGGTTTATAAATCTATTAAAGATGCTTTATCTCAAGGAAGCTACGGACAAATTTTCTCAACAGAAGGTGCTGGTAGGCTTTATGTAATTAGCAAGCCTAAGTGGGGAAAGAAAAGTACTGCGGGAGGAAATCAAAAGATTGCAAAAGGGTTTACCCCTGGAGCTGCAACTCCTTCTGCTAAATGGGATAGTATTAAAGCTCATGCTGTAAGAACCCTTCTCAGGCATGGAAAGGCTAAGTCTAAGAGACTAACTCAAAAATACACTACTGGATCTGAAGGAAAAAAAGAGGAAAAAACAAATGTTGCTGACTGATGTTCAAATTTTAGATAAAATTCATATTCTAGAAGAGTCTAAATCTAAAGGTACAATGAAGATTCGTGGAATATTCCAAAGAGCAGACGAAGCGAATAACAATAAGAGAGTGTACCCTGGTTTACTTCTTACTAGAGAAATGACCAAGCTTACTGAAAATATTAAAGGAAGAAGGCTTATGGGGGAACTAGATCACCCTACCAATGATTCGGTAAAGCTTTCTAATGTTTCTCATCTTATTACGAATCTAAATATGAAGGGTAATGAAATGGTTGGCGAGGCAGAACTTCTTAATACTCCTGCTGGCCTAACTGCTCAAGCCCTTATTAGAGGAGGAGTTAGTATTGGGATTTCTTCAAGAGGAATGGGAACTTTATCAGAAGGAGAAAATGGAACCAAAGTCGTCAATGAAGACTTTAAGCTTATTACTTTTGATCTTGTTGCCGATCCTTCTACCAGGGGGGCTTACCCATCTATGTGTGAATCAACTGAGGCGAAAGCGATTGTTGAAGAGACTATGGATAAAGCTGTCAAGGAAAAAGTTTTCTTAACTCTTCTTAAGAATAAGATTAATGAGAAAAAGGAATCACCTAGGGAAGCCCATAGAGCTTGGAAACAAGAACAAGACGATAAGAATAAGAAAGACCAAAAAGCAACCCAAGCAGCTATGAAAGCACATCTCGCTTCGCAAAAGAAAAAGAGTGGGGTTACCCGAACAGAGGAAGCACAGACCCCAGCCCAAAGGCAAGAATTGATTAGACAGGCTGCTATCGCCACAAGAAAAAGAGAGTTAGAAGCTAGTAAAGCGTCCAATAAAGACGCACTGAAACCTCAGACTAAGAGATCTTCTGAAGAAGGTACTTACAAGGTAAGAGAAACTTTTACTAACCTTTTCATTAAAAAAGTAAGAGAGATGAGTAGATCTCACCGTGATGATCCCATTATAGATGTTAAGGATAAAGGAAGGTTCAATGAGCCTACCCCTGAACAATTAGAAAGAGCAGCCAAAAGGCTAAAAGCAAGAAAAGACAAGGATGCGAAGGCTGCGAAGGCTGCCGCTGATGCAGATGAAAAAGATAAAGCAGATGAAAAAGAGGGGGATCTTAACCCCAGAATTCAAAAAGCAGCTACTTGGAGAAGAAAAGGTTAGTATAATCTTACAAAAAAAATAAAAAATAAGTTAAGTATACAAACACCCTATACATAACTATAGAATTAGGAGTACCTTATGACCAATAAATTCGATAACATTACCGAACTTCTTCCTGAAGGATTAACGGAAGCAACAGTAAGCCAGATCGCTGAACTTGTAGACTCTGTTATCTCCGAACAGGTTGAGGAAAAGGTTAAAGAACTAGAAGCCAAGGTTCAGGGTTTTCTTCGTCTAAGAGTTGACGAGGTTAAAGACCATGCTATGAAGGAACTAGAACTTGAAAATGATACATATAAAAATGCTAAACTTTTTGAGTCTATTAAAACCCTTATGGCAATTGAACTTGGTTCTAATGATGAAGATAGTGCAGTAGGTAAGATTTCTGGTGAGAATGTTCAGCTTGAAGAAGAAGTTGATGTTCTTACTGAGGAACTTAAAGCTGCTCTAACTGAGAACTCTAATCTAGAAACTACAATCTATGCCCTGTCTGGTAAGATTGATAATCTAGAAGAGACTGAAAGAAAACTTCAAGGGAAAGTAGAGTACCTTGAAGAGGCTAAAGAAAAGCCATTTAAGTCTTCTGAAAAAGCAGTTGTAATTTCAGAAAACAATGATGAACCCAGGAGAATTTCCGAGAACGAATTTCTTTCTGAGGACATTATGAAATACATGCCATTTAATTAATTAAAAGGAGAAATTAATGTATACAGTTGATAATGCTCTCGTTGAAAAGTGGGAGCCCGTCCTTGATGGAATCAAGGAAGATTATACTAAAAGGGTAACAGCACAACTGCTAGAAAACCAAGCAAAGACCATCATAGCCGAGCGTTTAGACGAGGCTGGTGCTCCTACTACTGTAGGTAAACTTGGTGCTTTCCAGAAGTTTGCTTTCCCCCTTGTTCGTCGGGTTTACCCGAAACTAATCGCAAATAACATTTGCGGTGTCCAGCCTATGCAAGGCCCCGTAAGCCAAATTTTCTATCTCGGTCATAGTCGTGACTATGGTGGAACTGAGCAGTCCATCTACAGTAAGTATCAGCTTACTTACAGAGGATTCGTCACTAGTGGCGTATTTAACGCTGCTAATATTGATCTTGATGTCAGTGGCATCGCGTCACTCGGATCCGGCGATCCTGCGGCACCTGATACCAGTGGCATTCTTACGACTGGTTCTGGTGCGCCTTCTACCACTTTTGGTGGTCAGATTGCTGCCTTCCCTGATAGTACGAAGATTTGGGGTGTAAATGTTTCTGCTGGTGAAAACCTTACTGGTACTGGTATTCCAGAGATTAACTTCCATATCGAGCAACAGCCTGTCGTGGCTAGAACTCGTAAAATGCGAGCACTCTGGACTCTAGAAGCTGCCCAAGACCTCCGTGCATACCACAACATGGACCTTGAGCGTGAGCTTACTGATCTTCTTGGAAAAGAACTTCAACTAGAGATTGACCGTGAACTTATTGAAGACCTTCGTATGATTGCTTATGATGTTACGGGATCCTTTGGTGGATTCAATCGCACCATGCTTGATTCAGGTGGTTCCAATAACTTCCCCACGGATGGTGATGGTATGATCCCCGCTGATTGGCAGTACGAGTTTACTAGTGCTACCAACCCTGCTGGCGGTGATCGTAATGTGTTCCTAGTTGATTTTACTTCTAGTGCTCTTTTTGGAGGAGCCCAGCATGTAGGCCATGTCTACGCTAACCTTCTTGCGGCAATCAACCTTGCTTCTCAAGATATCTATAAGACCACTATGCGTGGCCCAGGTACTTGGCTTGTTTGTGCGCCTATCGTTGCTTCTCTTCTTGAGTCTGCTGCGAAGCTTGAAGGTGGTATTGCTAGTAGTGATGGACCCTCCAATATGGGTGGGAACATTGAGTACAAAGGTAAGTTTGCAGGTAAGTATGATCTCTATATTGATCCTCTTTATCCTGAAGACGAAATCCTTATGGGTTATAAAGGTGCGAACGCTATGGACGCAGGTTATGTGTACGCTCCCTATATTCCGTTACAGCAACTTCCTACCATTGTAGATCCTGATACATTCCAGCCGAGAAAAGGTATTCTTACCCGTTACGGTAAGGCTGCTATTACTCCTGAGTCTCGTTTCTACCGTATAATTAGAATCGTTGGTCCAATTTCCAACTTCTTGTTCCAGCCGTTCGGCTTGAACACTGCTACGGTTCCTGGCTGATAGTAATTAAGTAGGAATAAGTAAATAAGGGGCTAGAAGCAAAAAAAGCTTCTAGCCCTTTCTCTTTTTAGCTATATATTAGTGAGGCATAAATGTATACCTATAGAAGTAAATGTAGGTTTAAAATGTTAA
>Ga0114906_1000913_pt1 | contig 15874 bp, 15 predicted proteins | sample MalvirDeepMed_M9_FD_89687 | JGI IMG/M metagenome (GOLD analysis project Ga0114906, IMG submission 89687) | Marine viral communities from the Global Malaspina Expedition - Malaspina viral metaG DeepMed_M9 | ecosystem: Environmental > Aquatic > Marine > Oceanic | place: Mediterranean Sea...
GTTTAAGACTGAAGATTTTCCTGATGGTTGGGTTGTCAAAACGAATGATGGAGAGCCAATAAGAAAAACAAGAATCCAATTTGTAAAAGACTGGAGAGAAGAAGTAAGAGATATTGAAGGGAAGCATCAAATAAAATTGTTTGGTGAGTTTGACGAATTAGATCATTTGGTTGAATAAAAGGGATATTGATTATAATGAAAAAAATTATAATTACAGGCGCACTTGGATATGTTGGATCAGAATTATGTAAATTATATTCTGGCGAAGCGCGTTTTAAAAATATTGTTGCGGTAGATACTAGATTTGTTTCTGAGAGAGTTAAGCAACTCAGAGATTGGGGTATCGATTTTATTCAAGCATCAATATTGGATGAAGAGAAAATAAAAAACATAGTATCTGATGCAGATGTGGTTATACATCTTGCGGGAGTTACAGATGTTGCATATGTTAAAACCGAATCCAATCCAGAGAAGGATGCATTAATTAAAGACACTGCAATTGTTGGTACTAGAAATATAATTAATAATGTTAAAGATGATTGCAAAATAATTTTTCCTTCTACCCATGTTGTTTATGAAGGCGTCGGAGAAACAAAATTTGATATAGATGAATCTGAAAAGACATGTCCCGCACTTTCTTATTCAAGGGGCAAGGTTCAATCTGAAATAGATTTGATTGAGTCAGATAGAAATTATATCATCTTAAGGCTTGCTAGTGTTTATGGTTATTCAACAGATACGATGCGCATAAACATTATGCCAAATTTGTTTTCTAAAATAACTTCTCAGAATGGAACTATTAAATTATTTTCTGGTGGTGTTCAACTTAAAAGTCTTGTTCCTCTTTTGGATGTTGTTAGGTGTATGAAGTTTATGGCAGAAAGAACAGACATCAACAGAGAACTATTTCATCTGTCTAGAGAAAGTATGACAGTTAAAGAAGTTGCTCAGATTTGTAAGAACATTAATCCCAAAGTAGATGTTATAGAAACTGATGATGAAATACCAAATCTTGGTTATACAATATCTAATAGAAAACTTTTGTCTACTGGATTTGAATTTAGATACAACATCAAAGATTGCATTGAAGAGATGATTCAGAACTGGTCAGAAAAAAAAATTAACCCCGATTTAGAATATTTGGATGGGGGTGGTAATGAATATGTTGATGAACGCGGTAGGATTTTAAATTATGAATTAACTGAACCCATCAATTTGATTGGAATGATTGATTCTAAAAAAGGAACAATGAGGGCTAATCATTACCACCCAATTCAAGAACAAAAGTGTCTTTTGGTTGAGGGACAATACATCAGTGTTATCAAAGATCTATCCGTTCCAAATGCACCAATCGAAACCAGAGTTATTAACAAGGGTGATATTGCTATTATCAAACCTAATGTTGCACACACTATGATTTTCACAGAGGACTCTCTCTTTTTAAATTTGGTTAGAGGAGAAAGGGAGCATGAAAATTATGGCATAACTCATACTATTCCATACAAATTGGTTGATGATGAGATGAGAGATAGGATTTTGTCTACCTATAAAACTTCTTGTCGTTCTTGCAACAACATTGATCTTGAAAGGTGTGTGTCTTTAGGAACCTCTCCTCTTGCAAATAATCTTGTAGGTTCTCAAGGAGAAAATGTTATCACATATCCACTTGAAATGAACTATTGTCCAGAGTGTCACAACTGTCAACTGTCAGTTGTTGTTCCTCCAGAGAAAATGTTTGATGATTATCTATATGTTTCTTCTACTTCTTCAACATTCGTAGAACATTTCGAAGAAGCCGCTAAGAAATATATTCAAGAATTTGATTTAAACGAAGATAGTCTTGTGGTTGATATCGGTAGCAACGATGGCATAGCACTAAAACCATTCAAAGAGCGTGGAATTAAAGTAGTGGGTGTAGAACCTGCTAATAATATTGCAAAAATAGCAAACGAAGAAGGAATCCTTACATATAACAAATATTTTGATAAAGATGTGGTAGAAGAATTAATTGAGAAACATGGAAAGGCAAATTTGGTAACTGCATCAAATGTGTTTGCCCACTCCGATAAACTATATGATATGGCAGTAAATGCTTTTAATCTTTTAGATGACAATGGTTCGTTTGTAGTTGAGGTACAATATTTATTATCTACCATAAAAGATTTAACATTCGATAATATTTATCATGAGCATACAAACTATTGGTCCGTGACATCTATTAATGAATTTTTCTACAACATGGATCTTCGTGTTTGTAAGGTTGAACATGTAGATACACATGGGGGTTCTATCAGGGTATATGTTAAAAGAGATGATGAAGCAGTTATTAATTCAAGTCTATTGCATTTTTTGACAAATGAAAAAAAGTATGGCATAACTGAACTTTCCACATACAAAGATTTTGGTGAAAAGGTTTATAAAATGAAATTGAATGTGAGAAAAAATATCGATAAGTTAAAAGAACAATATGGCAGGATTGTTGGCTATGCTGCTCCTGCAAAGGCAACTACTGCGTTGAACTTTTTTGGAATAGATAATAATGACATTGAATATATCATAGAAGATAATTCTTTGAAACATAATAAGTTTATTCCTTGTGCTAATATTCCTATTAGAGATAAAAATTATTGTATGGAAAATTTACCTGATGTCGTTATAATATTAGCATGGAATTTCTTCGATTATATAAAAGAGAAGAATCAAGATTTGGTAGATGCGGGCTGTACATTTGTAAACATGAATGATTTGATGGAGAGATAGAATGAAAAAATCTGTAATCGCAAAAGTGGGCGTTAAAGATGAAGAATTGATTATAGATCGATTGCTTTCTGCTCTTAATCAGTTTTGTGAAAAGATCATCATAGTAGATGACGGAAGCACAGATAGAACGGAAGAAATTTGTAGAGGTTATGACAGAGTTGAGTGGCATAAAAACATTGAGCATGATTGGCGGGTTAGATGTGATGGACACCAGCACATGATAGCAATTGAAGCGATCAAGCCTCACAATCCAGATTATGTTCTATCTTTAGACGCAGATGAGATTCCTTTTAAGAATATGCCTGATTTTATAGATGACTTAGATGATTCTATTAACTTATGGAAACTTCCTTTTGTACAACTGTGGGGAGATGAATTTCATCACAGAACTGACAAATTTATATTGTCAGACGGAACAAATGTAAATTATGATGCTTTTAATAATGGGCCGATGAAAAGTTCTCTTTTTAAGTGGATAAATGGTTTTGATTACAAATATCGTTTAGATAAACATCTTTTACCGATGGAGCCGCATAATGTACCAGAACCACATTCGACTTCTTATGATACAGGCATTTTGCACTATGGAAAACTTTCTGAGCATTTTAAGTCTGGAGAAAAAGATTATGCTTATGCGGTAATGCGATCACATACTATGGGATTTAATCTAGATGATAGAGTGAAACATCACGAAGATGCTCGTTCTGAACAAACTCTTACTTTAGAAAAAATAAACGCCGATTGGATTTGGGATTATGAGGTGAGTTATGATTGATGTTGTAATACCAGCACACAAGAAAGATATAGAAACACTAGATTTATGCATTGATGGTGTTAAGAATTCTGTTCGCGGGCTAAGAAATGTTTATGTTGTATCTAAGGACCGATTAACAGAAGAAGCAGAGTGGATACCAGAAAGTTCTTTTCCTTTTTCGTTGGATGATGTTTCTTCGATTATAGGGAGGCATTGGAGAACTTGTTGGTATTATCAACAGTTATTAAAATTATATGCTCTTTTTACAAACGAAGAGGTTTTAGATTCTGCATTGTTTGTTGATTCAGATACTGTCTTTTTGAATGAAATAGATTTTAATAAAGATGATGTTGCTTATTTTAATATTGGGAAAGAAGAATATCCTCCATACTTCGAACATATGTCAAAATTGTTACCAGGCTTAGAAAGAGTTACGCCTCACTCTGGAATAACACACCATATGGTTTTTCAAAGAGACATATTAAAAATATTGTTTTCTCGTATAGAAGAAATTCATGATTGTCCTTTTTGGGAGGCCTTCTTAAAAACTACACTTGGAAATTTCAAAAGTGTAATCGGAGATCAGAGTCATGAGGGACAAGGAAGAGCATCAGAATATGAAATTTATTTCAATTATTGTATGATAAATTATCCAGACAGAACAAAGATCAGAAAATTAAAAAGCATATTAGCATACAAGGAAGAATTAAGTGATACTCAGGAACATCATACAATAGGCTCTAGAACTAATGATGATCAACATATTAGAATAATGGAAGAGGACGATGTTCCAGAGTTTGAAAATGTAAATGATTCTTTTTTATATGTTATAAATAGATGTAAAGAGTTAGGCTATGATAGTGTTACTTTTCAAAAACACACTAGGCAAGGTCATGAAGATTACAAGAAAGATTCTTTAGATTATATTATGGAATTTACAAATGATTCGAATTGATGAAATGACTAGAGGAAGATTTGGAAACAAAATTCTCCACTATAATAGTTTAGTGCAGTTGGCGGATTCTATGGGAACTGAGGCTTCTTGTGTTCCGTGGGAAGGTGTTCATATATTTGATGATTTAGAAAACCATAAAGTATCTACCGAACACAAACCGCTGATAGAGTGGAAAGATATTTTGTCTAATAACATACCAACAGACATTGATCATTTGATGGGTCCATATTGTATCCATAACATTTTTTGGAAAGTGACGAAGAAAGATCCTAGAAACTTTTTTAAGGTTAACAGCGAATACAAGAAGAATTTTTCAAACGACAAAGTTCATGTTGGTATTCACCTTAGAGGAGCAGACATTTTGGGAGCAGATGGGAACCAAGGAAGGGAGATCCATTCACCAAAATATTATATGGATGCTATAGAGTTGGTTGAAAGTGAATTTGAAAACACATATTATCATATTTGTACAGATGATATGAATTTTGAAAGTTTTATTGAAACGATAACATACTTAGGACAGAAAAACTATCCGTTTGAATTGGGCAGCCCAAATCATTTTGTAGATTTTTCTACTCTGTCTGAGTGTGATATTATTATTGCTTCATCAAGTACATTTGCTGTTGCTGCTGGATTTAGTGGTAAAGAGGACAAGAAAATAATTCACTCAATGGAATGGATCCAAAAAAACTTGGACCATACGCCGTGGCATCCATATGAAGATCCAGAAAATATTAGAGAGTGGCAGTTGAGTTTCGATAATTTTTGGGTAGAATTATATAACGGTGGAAATGAATTCTATCATGTATGGAAATTTGTATAGGAGGAATTTATGAAGATTTTAGAATATGATACAAGCAAATATGATTTTGTGGGATTGGTTGAAACTTTATTTGATGTAGACCTGCAAAATCTAGACAGCAAAGATCAGAAAGATAATTTGACTTTAGGAAAAGACACACACACTCCTTTCCATAAGGTGTTTTATGGTCGTTTAGATTCTGGTTGGCCAGAATTTGATAATCTTTATCTTTCTTTTATTCGAGAGGTTATTCATCCTTTATTCGAAGATGATATTCTTGTATATCAAAAAACTCCAGGCATCCGTTTTAATCGCCCAGGCGCAAAAGCAGTTTATAAATGGCACTCTGATGGAGATCATGATCACAAACATCCTTCGGGCGAGGTGAATGTTTTTCTTCCTGTGACAAAATGTTTTGATACAAATGCAATGTGGGTAGAGAGTATTCCAGGCCTTGGTGATTTTCATCCAGTGAATTTGGAATATGGTCAATATCTTTTAGGTTATCTTAATCAATGCCGTCATGGAAACAAGACAAACGAAACAGGAAAGACGAGAGTAAGTTTTGATTTCAGAGTTATTCCAGGCTTTGCATATGATTCTCAGTGCAAACAAAAAACATGTACAACCAAACAACCATTAATTATTGGTGAGTATTATGAAATGACTGAAAGACCAAAAACACCAGACACATATGACCCAGAAGAAAATGCAAAATTAGGAGCAGCATGTTAGTGAACGAGTATATACATTCTCATAAATTATCTGACCCGTGGGATGTGGTAGATTTGTTTGAGAAAAAACTTGCAGCATATGCTGGAAGTAAGTATGCTATTGCTGTAGATAATTGTACTGATGCATTATTTTTGTGTTTGAAATACCTGAAAGCGGAGGGAGAAATAATTCTCCCAAAAAGAACATATGTTTCCGTTCCCTGTACAGTAATCCATGCAGGGTGTCAGGTAAAGTTTGAGGATATTGAATGGAGCGGAGCGTATCAGTTAAATCCTTATCCTGTTTGGGATGGTTCTACTCGAATGCATAAAAAAATGTATATGCCTGATTCTTATTATTGTCTTTCATTTCATCGAAGAAAACATGTTCCAATTGGTAAGGGTGGGATGATTCTTACAAACGATAAAGATGCATATGAGTGGTTTAAAGTTGTTCGTTATGAAGGAAGGCACATGGATAAACTTTATAAAGATGACAAATTTGATGTTATAGGGTGGAATATGTACATGACTCCAGAACAAGCCGCGAGAGGGTTACAGTTATTTGAAAAGGTATCAGATTGGAATGAAGATCTAGAATCTTCTAGTGTGCATAAAGACCTTTCACAATTTTCAATTTACGAAGAGGCAAACAGATGAGTGTAAAAGTAGTTGCAGAAATTGGTATAAATCATAATGGCGATATTAAAATTGCAAAACAGTTGATCGATGTTGCAGTTGTTGCTGGTTGTGATTATGTGAAGTTTCAAAAAAGAAATCCTGATGTCTGCGTTCCCGAAGAGCAAAAAGAAGTTATTCGGGAAACGCCATGGGGAGATATGACTTATTTAGAGTATAAGTATCGAATGGAATTTGATGAAAATCAGTATAGAGAAATAGACGCTTATTGTAAATTAAGAAAAATAAAATGGTTTGCATCTGTGTGGGATGAAGATTCGGTAAAGTTTATGAAACGGTATTCTAACATTATGAAAATCCCATCGGCTCTCATAACAAATGATTCTCTTATATACCAGGCTAGCGAAAGTTGTAGTTATTTAATGATGTCTACAGGAATGAGCGATGAAGACGAGATAGAACATGCTGTAAGAATTGCCAATCCCGATTTGATCTTTCATACTAATTCTGCATATCCTTCGCCTGTTGAAGATTTGAATCTTAATTATATTAATTGGTTGAAAGAGAAATATCCCGATAAAGAAATTGGTTATAGTGGGCATGAATTTGGATTGATTCCTACTTGTGCTGCTGTAGTAATGGGTGTGTCGTGGGTAGAAAGACACATAACTTTAGACAGAACTATGTGGGGTTCGGATCAGATGGCATCTGTTGAGCCTCATGGCATGATTAAACTTGTTAAGTACATTAAAAATATAGAAAAATCGATGGGAACAAAGGGACCCAGAGAAGTGTTTCCTTCTGAAATGGAAAAAAGAGAAACTTTGAGAGGATAGAACATGAAAACTGTTTCATTAATTCTTGCCAGAGGTGGAAGTAAAGAGGTTCCTCAAAAAAATATTCAGTTATTGTCTGGAGAACCTTTAATTTCATATACAATCAATGCTGCAAAATGGTCTGGCGTAGATGAGGTTTGGGTAAGCACAGATTCTTCCATTATTAAAGGTTTATCGATACAACTAGGAGCGAAGGTTATTAACCGTCCCTCTGAATTTGCTAAGGATGATTCTCCTAGTGAAGAAGCACTGTTACACTTTGCAGAGAATGTTGATTTTGATGTTCTTGTTTTTATTCAACCTACCTCCCCACTTCTTCGACCATCTTACATTGATGAGGGATTAGAGAAGATGAAAGAATACGATTCTGTTTTTAGTGTATATAAAGAACATTGGCTTCCAAGATGGTCGTTGGATATTTCTCCCATAAATTTTGATGAAAATAAAGGAAGACCTATGAGACAAGACAAAGAAGATGTTTATGTTGAAAATGGAGCATTTTATATCACAACGAAAGAAAACTTGTTAGAATCAAAAAGTAGAGTTAGCGGAAATGTTGGTGTTGTGGAAATGAAAATTGGTGACAGTTTCCAAATTGATACATGGGATGATTTTGAACTGGTTGGAAGGTTAGTATGAACAAAAAAGAAGATGAAAAACAAACATTCTGTTTTGATCTTGATGGCACTCTTTGTAGTCAAAGACATTTGGATTATGAGAATGCAGAGCCATTTAACGATAGAATAAAAAAGGTAAATGAATTATATGATGAAGGTAATACTATCATAATTGATACTGCAAGAGGAAGTAAGAACGCAAAAGAAAAACATTGGGTTCATATTACCAAAAAACAAATTGATGGCTGGGGATTAAAATATCATAAATTGCGAGCAGGATTAAAAATTAGTGCTGATATCTATGTTGATGATCGTGCAATTCAATCTGATACTTTTTTTAAAATAATATGATTTTAATTTGTTACGGAACAAGACCTGAATATTTAAAAATTAAACCTCTCATTGAGAAGATGAGAGGGGTTGTCCCTTTTAAAACTTTGTTTACTGGTCAACATTTAGATCTTGTCAAGGAAGAATCGGATTACAGCATTGAAATCGTAGATGAAAGAAATAGGTTAGATTCTATTGTATCATCTATGATGAATTCTTTTGACTTTAAGAAAGAGGGCATCGAATATGTGTTGGTTCAGGGTGATACTGCTACTGCATATGCCATGGCTTTGTCTGCTTTTCATCACGGCATTCCAGTTATTCATTTGGAAGCAGGGATGAGAACATATGATATGAGCAATCCATATCCAGAAGAATTTTATAGGCAAAACATTTCTAAAATTGCTACCATACATTTAGCACCAACTGAACATGAAAAATCATTTTTGATAAACGAAAAGTGTCAGGGTGATATTTTTGTTGTTGGAAACACATCATTGGATAACTTGGTAGAAAAAGAGACTTCATATGGAGATATGGTTTTGATTACCTTACATCGAAGAGAAAACCATTATATGATTTCAAATTACTTTTCTATTTTATCAGAACTAGCGATAGAAAATTCAGAGTTGTTATTCTTCATACCCCTTCACCCCAATCCAAATATCAGGAAACATAAAGACTTATTAAGAAACATTACTATATCTGAACCCCTCTCACATGATCTTATGGTAAACGCAATTTCAAAGTGTAGACTGATAATTTCAGACAGTGGAGGAATACAAGAAGAGGCATCTTTTCTTAAAAAGAAAGTTATAGTTTGCAGAAAAAGAACAGAGAGGGTTGCTTCTCTTGGTTCATCTTCTATTTTATGTCCGTCGCCTAGCAAGTTGAAAGAGATTTTTAATTCCATAAAAGAGGATTATATAGTGACAGATTCTTGCCCGTATGGTGATGGACATTCTAGTGATAAAATAGTGGAGATACTAAAATGCGTTGTTTAGTTACGGGTGGTGCTGGCTTTATTGGTTCAAACATTGTAGATCGTCTTGTTAGAGATGGCAATGATGTTGTTGTAATAGATAATGAGTCAACTGATTGTCATGAATCTTTTTATTGGAACAGTGAAGCAGAAAATTACAAATATGATGTTTGTGATTATGATAAAATTGAACCACTTTTTAAGAATGTAGATTGTGTATTTCATCTTGCAGCAGAAGCAAGAATTCAACCTGCTATCCAGAATCCAACACTAACAGCAAAGACAAATGTGTATGGAACTTGTAATGTTCTTCAAGCAGCAAAGGAGAGCGGTGTAAAAAGATTTATTTATTCTTCAACTTCTGCTGCTTATGGTTTGAAAAATGAGGCTCCCGTTACAGAAGATATGCCAACAGACTGTCTTAATGCATACTCTATAACAAAATGTGCAGGTGAGGAATTATGTAAAATGTTTCACATCATGTATGGAATGGAAACAGTTATATTTCGTTATTTTAATGTATATGGAGAAAGACAACCAGAAAAAGGGCAGTATGCTCCAGTCATAGGTTTGTTTCTTCGTCAACATAGAGATGGAAACCTGATGACTGTTGTGGGAGATGGACTTCAGAGAAGAGATTTTACCCATGTTGATGATGTGGTTGAAGCAAACATTAAGGCAGCGACTATAAACAATGATGAAGTGTTTGGCGAGTTATTTAATATTGGAACTGGAACAAATTGGAATATTTTTGATCTGGTAAGAATGATAGGTGGAAGAAAAGCAAAGACTGTATACATTCCATCTCGATTGGCAGAAGTTAGAATATCAAAAGCGGACATAACGAAAGCAAAAAAATTGTTAGATTGGAAACCCGAAACTAAATTAGAGAAATGGATTAAATCATGCAAGCAACAATTGGTGTAGTTGGAAATGGATTTGTGGGAAATGCAGTGGCAAAAGGTCTTCAGGACAAAGTAACTGAAGTTAGAATATATGATATAGACAAAGAAAAATCAACTCATGGATATCTTGAAACCATTTCTTCAGATTATATTTTTGTGTGTTTACCGACACCAATGACAAGTGCTGAAGGGGGAACCTGTAATCTTTCGATTATAGAGGGATTCTTTGACGAACTTCCAAGCACTGTAGAAGGAATTATGGTACTAAAATCTACCGTCCCCATAGGGACTACCCATAAGTTGATTGAGAAATGTCCCTTCCTCAAACTTGTTCATAATCCAGAATTTTTAACCGCTGCTAATGCAGAACAAGATTTTATTGAAGCAGATAGGCATGTTATTGGTGGTGAGGATGATGGGTTGGTTGAACAAGTTGAAAGATTTTATAATGCATGTTTTCCTGAAACTCCTGTGTATACTATGAAAACAAAAGAATCAGAAGCCGTTAAATATTTTGCTAACAGTTTTCTTGCCACAAAGGTTATGATTTTCAATGAAATGAAAATTCTGTGTGATGATATTTTAGATGTAGATTATGATAGAATTCTTGAGGGTGTTGCATCCGATAATAGAATTGGTCATAGTCATACATTTGTTCCTGGTCCTGATGGTGATTATGGATTTGGTGGAACTTGTTTTCCAAAGGATATAAATGCCCTCATACATACTATGGAAGAGCATGGAGTGAATCCTTTAGTTTTGAAAGCGGTATGGGAACAGAATAAAAATTATAGAAAGAAATGGGATTGGGCAGAAAGTAGTTCTGCCGTGATGAGTGAGAATATATTATGAAAGTAGAAAAAGTCAAAAGATCAGTATCTGTTACTCTTTGCATGATTGTAAAGAATGAATCTCATATCGTCAAGGAATGTCTTGAATCAATGCTTCCATATATTGATCGATATGACATTACTGATACTGGTTCTGATGATGGAACTCCTGAATTAATTAAAGAATTCATGGATGAGCATGAGGTGCCAGGAGAAGTTTATCTTTCTGATTGGAAAGGTTTCGGTAAATCCAGAACGGAAGCACTTAGAAACTGTGATGGAAAAGCAGATTATGCATGGATGATTGATGCTGATGATAGAATAACTGGAACCTTTGAGTATCCAGAATTAATGGACGCTGATGGATATAGTTTGAGATTAGGAAGACCTGAATTTTCATGGTATAGAAATCAAATATTTAAAACTGATGTTGAGTGGCAGTATACTGGAGTTTTACATGAATATGCTGAATGCCCATCCATCCCTCCACAAAATTTGAAAATAATAAAATGGGGCGCTTCTGATTATTTTATAGACGCAAGAACTCTTGGTAGCAGAAATGTGGGAATTGATCCTGTAGAGAAATATAAACAGGATGCAGAAATTTTATTGAGTGCTTTAACAAACGAAGAAGATCCTTACTATGCTCCAGATAATGTTCGATATCAATTTTATCTTGCACAGAGTTATTTTGACTCTCAGCAGTGGGATAAGGCGATGGAAGCATATGAGAAAAGAGCCGATATGGGTGGGTGGGAAGAAGAGATATTCTTTTCCAAGTTTAGAATTGCAATATTACGAGGGCTAACAGAGAAAACTTTTCTTGAAGTTAAAGAGGGATTTTTGGAAGCGTGGGACTCTAGACCCAATAGAGCAGAACCTCTTTATGAAATATCAAAGATGTACCGCTCTATGGACAAACCACGGTTAGCATACATTTATGCTAAGATGGGTGTATCGATTCCATATCCAGAGCAGGACATTCTGTTTATTGCAAAGGATGTATATGACTGGAAGATGTTGGACGAATATAGTTCTGTTGCTTTTTATGCTGGTGACTTTGTTACAGGTGCAATGGCGAGCAAGAAACTATTAGAAGATAATAAGTTCGAAGAAGAGCATAGGGAAAGAATCACTCAAAATTATCTTGCATACCAGAATCAAATAACAATCATAGAAGAACACCAGAAGCAGATGCAAGCACAGTGGGAAGTGGAGATGGCTGCTCAAAATGAGAAAATCAAGGAGCAGAAGAGGTTGGAGAAAGAACAAAAAAGAAATTCTCCCAAGAAGAGTACAAAAACTAAAAATAGGAAGAGAAAGAAGAAAAAGTGATTGTGCCCTGTAGGCCTTAGGTGTTTTTATTTATAAATAAGATAGAAAATCATCTAACTAGATAATATCACCAAGGAGTAATATAGATGGCAACTTATGTTTGGTCAGGTAGCAATGAATATGAAGGTGGATATGGCCATTCGTCTTTTACGGGGGGTGATGATTATTTAAGTGGTGTTACTACTGGATTTTCATGGAATGTAGCGTCTAACTGGTTAGAAGAATTTCAAGGACTGACCGGCGGGATGACTGGTCCTGGCTGGAGTGGAGATGGAGAACCTCATTACTTTGCCCGCTCTACTTCAATTCCTGGCGCCGGCGATACTGTTATTTTAAAGTATTTAAATGGTTCGAATAATATTATGGATTTTCCCGCAGTAGGAATTACTGGACAACATCCACGATCTCCATTACTTTTTGGTGGATACCATCCGTTATCGACGGGTGTTGCAAACAGTTATAACGGTGGCGGTGGTTGGGTGGGTGCAGATTCTGGTAAGACGAGTGGTAAACTTGCACTAATGAAAGTTGAGAATAGTTATTTACTGAAGGCTATTGGCCAGGGCATTACAGGCAACGGCGGTGATGATGACGACGGTGATGGCGTGGACGACTATGGGACACACAGAGTCTTGGTGTATCAGGTGGGCAGATTCCCACTTGGCGTTAAGGGTAGTGATATTCGAAGAGTTGAAATTGCTACAAGAGGTTCTTCCGCCAACTACAGCCGCGTCGAGGAGACCGTGGGCGGAACCTTTAGTGGTTTGCAGATTAGGGCCGAGTCGTTCCTTCATGAAGAATGGAAATTCACCGATGAACATGTTGGCTACGACCCCCCTCAAGGAGACCTGCCGTGGCCGATCACGAAATTTAGATGGATTTGTGATGACCTGCAAGACTTCGGCCATGGATGCACTTGGTCTGCTCAAGAAGCGATTTGTCAGATTACTCTTATTCACTCTATAATTGATGTCACAAGGCTTAAAGGGTGGAGCGGTTTGAACGCCTATGGTACAACCTTTGACCAGTTGTATGTGGAGAGAGTGACTGGATCAGGGTTTGGTGAACCAACGGGAATTTCGGAATCTGACTGGCATGTATCTGGTGGAGGTTTAATCCTCGCCGACATTCCAGAAAATTCAATAATGCCAGGAAGGCCAAATGTTGGCAGCCGAATTATAGATCATGCTGATGGCACTGGCTATCTTTTATTGGGTGGTAAGGTTGGTTCGACAACTATTATTAAATGCGATGAAACTATACCAAAGATAGATGTGACTGCGGAGAGAAGAAGAATGAAATTTTGGATTGATGCTCCCACAATAACCACTTTGAATTTATATCCAGAGGGTCACGGTGGAGGCTCAGTAAGACCCAACTTCGACGGCTATGGTGAGTTTCAACCAGTGGTATTAACAAACTTGGCGAGCGGTCTTCCCGCGCTGGCATCCTTTACCACAGTTACTAACTGTAATTTAGAGGCTTATAATCCTTCATATTCAAATTCTGTTGAATGTTATGAAGAGCCGCCGAACTACGACTACGAGCCGCCGCAAACAACGCCGCAAACGAGGGGGACACATAACAGATTAGCAATTAATAAAGGTGTGACATTTGATAATCTAAACATTAAGGGAGGAAGGGTTTATGTTGGTATATTGGAGAACCAAGATGATGCAGGACAGTATCCGCCAACATATCTCACCCAGGGCATGGGCTCTGATATGGGTCAAATTAGAGTTAACGCTGGAGAAATGCATTCGTGTGCTTATTTGAATTGCAATCATCCTTCTGATTCAGATTGGAGGAGGTTTGAAATTGGTGGATGCGTGAGTCCTTGCACAGTGGCCGGCATGAGAATCTTTAGTGAGATAGGTCATATAAAATATCTGCCTGACTCTTATATTGTAGCAGGTCAACTTTCATCGGGTGCTACTAGCGGTGTAGGAATCACACCAACTAGTAAATGATAGAGGTTAAATGATGTCTGCAAGATATGATATAGAAGCAGAACGAGGATCAACATTTGTATTTTATGCAAAATACTTAAACGATAATGATGCTCCTGTAGATTTGAGCGGATATACTGCTGAAATGCAAGTTCGAAGGCATACAAGTTCCGACACCAAGTTATTACATTTTAATTCCGACACTAGTGGAACAACGGGCGGGCAAATGCAGGGGGTTAACGCTGGTTCATCTGGTGGCAGTGGAGGAATTATACTAAATTCAACATATACGGGCGGAACAGGACAGGGGATGTCTGGTTCCACTGGTGGAATTTATGTTGTTGCTGATCCTTCTACGATGGATAATGTTCCAGTTGGTGATCACTTATATGATCTTGAGTTAATACAAGGAAACACTATCTTAAGGTTGGTAGAAGGTCGATTCGTTTGTAAATCAAATATTACAAGGTAGGGTTAATATGAAAGTTGAAATTCGGGAAGAATCCTTTAAAATATCTAAACCCTCTCTTATTTTGTTTTCTAATGCAAATAAGATTCGGTCGATCACTGTTAAGAAAGAAGTGAAAAGTAACAGGTTCTTTGTGAGATGATTGGTGGAAAGGTTATAAGTTGTCATGGTAACACATATTCAATTTCATAGATCTGATGACGCCGGCGTAACCCCAGATGTAGAAACAATGTTTACGGGTGAGCCCGCTGTCAATTTGGCAGATAAGAAATTTTGGGTTAAGGGTGCCAGCGGAGAACTTATAACTCTTATAGATGGGCCAACTGGTCCTTTTGGTGCTTTGGTTGTAGATGGCATCATTTCAGCAGCAGATGTGGAATCTAAGTTAGGGTTTTCTGCTGGCGCTAATATTGCTCTCGCACTTTCTAAGGTTGGCAATGAGAAGCGAATAACAATTTCTAGTTCAGACAGAGCATCTACTATTGCTGGAAGTGATGGTGAAGTGCAATTTAATGCCAGCGATGGTTTCAGCGCAGACAGTGGTTTAGTCTATAATGAAACTGCAAATAGATTAGGTGTCGCGGTCGCTGGAGGCAGCGAGCGAGTGCGTTCTACAATTGAAGCAGCAGGGGTGGTGATGGCTGGTGGCTTTTCTGGTGCTACTGGTATTTTTGCTACTGGTATTACTGCTGATACAATTTGGCATGAAGGTGGTCTGGGAGCAGCCCTCAAGATTAATGTTGGCCAACATAAAATTCTTGATGCAACCGCAAATTTGGTTACTATTAATCCTGTTAATGCAAACATAGATTTTAAAGTTGATGGTGACACCAATGACAATTTGCTTCGAACAGATGCTGTAAATGAGAAAATAGGTATTCTTGCTGGCGCTTCTCCAAGAGAAGCATTAGAGGTTGTTGGAAATGTGATGACTAATGCTGGTTTCTCTGGCGCTACTGGTATTTTTGCTACTGGTATTACTTTAGGTCAAGGCTCTA
>Ga0114906_1000914_pt1 | contig 15873 bp, 18 predicted proteins | sample MalvirDeepMed_M9_FD_89687 | JGI IMG/M metagenome (GOLD analysis project Ga0114906, IMG submission 89687) | Marine viral communities from the Global Malaspina Expedition - Malaspina viral metaG DeepMed_M9 | ecosystem: Environmental > Aquatic > Marine > Oceanic | place: Mediterranean Sea...
CAACGGGTTCTTTTTCTGTGTCGTAATTCATTTTTCTAGGATATAAAATTTTCTTTTGAACCCGCAAGACTCAAAGAGGCGTAGGATAGCTTCGTTGTCTAATTTTACCTTCGCAAAAGCATCTGGATGGCGAACCATTACCTCGTTAATCAAAAACTTACCGACTCCCTTTTTTTGGTGGTCCGGATGTGTAGCCACTCGAATGTCTTGATCTATACTTCCTACCCAACCTACGGGTGTCTCGCCCTCTAAACATATGTAATAATGATCAGAATACTTTTCCATATATTTGTAATGATCTTCTTTTTCAATTAAGCTTTGACAAACAAACCCTTCTCTCAGGCCGTTCCTAAGCTCCATCACAAAATCCCAATATTGTCTGCTACAATCTACTAGCTTTAGCCCCATGAATCTTCCTGTCTTATAATAGGGTGGTTTTCGCCGTCCCAATAACAGCGTAAGTAAACTCGCGTGCCTCGCCACCCCTGCAAACCGAGAAGAGGTGAAAGGGCCGACCCAATGTCAATGTATTGATTGTTATCAAACTCTTTATATAACTCATATATTAAAAAATTACTCAATGTTGCGGCAGAGAAAAGAAAGGTGTGGTTCTCAACGTTATTTTTACTTATATAATTCTTCATTTCCTCTATGAGATCATAGTTACTTATCATACAATTTGATCCAACCCTAAAGTCCTTTTGAATGTCAAAGGGTAGGTCATCAAAATTAGCATTTTCGTTGCATACAATTACTATATTCCTGTTCTTGAATTGAGGAACCATCATCTTCATAAAGAGATCGTAATTCCCGTTGATCAAAACATTAGCAAATGTAAGGTGTTCTGTGTCTCCCTCTTCGTAAAGGTCTATGCAGTAGTGAAAAGAATCGCTACCCCACTCGTTCGTGCCGGGAATTCCCTTGAAGTAATTCTTCTTTCTAAATTTGAAAGATTCTATAAGTTTCTTTTGATAAAAAGAATGTTGTTCTGGGCAGAATTCCTTTCTCTCCTCTTCCATGTAGGGTATTGGTGCTTGAACGGCATTGTCTCCATAAACATCGCCCTGAACAAAATAATTTTCAGCAAGGACAAGTCTTTTATTTTTAAGTACCGTGACCTCCCCATCAGAAAATCTAGAGAGCGCGAAGGGAGCGCCTTCTTGAACCAAGGATAGTATTTTAAAAAATTCTTCCTTAAAGTTCTTCATCTGTCTTTTCCCAAGTGTCGTCTGGACAGAACCTTGCCGAATACACATGCTTAAAATTATAGCGACCTCCCCACTCCGAAGGGGCAATCAGGGACACAAACCTTTCTTCGTTTTCTCTTTCATAAACATGATAGACGTGGTCTATTACAGGCTCAAATCGCAATCCATAATCATACATTTCTTTTGTGAAAGAAACATTATCTAGTATTTTCTTCGCTTGTTTCATAATTTGTTCTGCCTGCTCTCTCAATAGTTCTAATTTTTGATTGGCTACTAATTCTACTCTCGGCACAGGATTTTTAATGAGGTCACGCTTAGAAGCTCCCGTTACGGGCTGTTGGTTTCGCGCGCGAGGGGTAAGCCCCATATTCTCTGGAGTTTTTTCACTTTCCATAACTTTATAAAACTGTTACTGATTTTGCCAGATTCCTTGGCCTGTCTACATTGCATCCTCGGAGGGTTGCTATATGGTAGGAAAGCAACTGTGCTGCCACTACTGAAATAATTGGTTGTAGGTGCGGCTTGCTCTTCGGTACTTTAATAACCCAGTCGGCTTCAACGTCATCTAAATTGGTTATCACCAAAACTTTTCCTTCCCGGCTCTTTATTTCTTCAATGTTGTGTTTAATTCTTTGGTGGGCATCTCCCTCCATGCAAAAAACAACGGAGGGTATCATTGAGTCCACAAGCGCCAAGGGGCCATGCTTCATTTCGGCGGCTGGCATCGCCTCGGCGTGGACATATGCAACCTCCTTTATTTTTAGAGCTGTCTCTAGGGCAACTGGGTAATGATATCTAGATCCTAAAACCAAGAAGTTGTCGTACTGGTAAACTTGTTCTGCTATATAGCATATTGTATCTGACATGTTGATTGTGGAACTAACATCTTCTGCGAGTTCATAGTTTCTGTGGTAGCCCTCGTCCTTGAGCCATTCCGTAAAGTGCCACATCTTCATACAGCTAGCTGTAAAGGTTTTGGTCGCTGCCACCCCTATCTCTGGGCCCGCTTGAATATAATTATTGTGTTTTGAATAGTTAGTAATTGTGGAGTTGGGCGAATTGTGAAAGGTTATTACTCTGTGGGAAGGTATGTCCTTAATAGAATCAATAACATCTTTGGTTTCTCCGCTCTGGCTTATTGCAATATAGTATTTATTGTCGTCTGTGTGTTTATATTCGAATTCGCTAGCATATTCTACCGAAGTCTCTATTGAGTGGGCTTCGTTGAGATATCGCTTTAAGAGCAATCCCGCGTAATAGCTTGTCCCACAACCTAGTATAACGGCCTGTTGCAATTTAGAGGCCCTTATGTAGGAAGGACACATGCGTCCCGACATGTCTTTCAAGCACTTGGGCTGCTCATGTATTTCCTTTAGCATGTAGTGTTCAAATGGCCCCTTCTCGTTTTCTCTAATGTCAAAAGTTTTTATGGGATTGTCACGATCAAGATTATTAAGCCTCATTTCTTTGAAGTCTTTGATCCTCATCTCTTTTTCGATCACAAGAAGTCTTTTGGGAATTAGTCTACATGCTTGATCAGTGTATCCTGACAGCGCATTAATATCGCTAGCAATATATCTACCGGACATTAGGAGAGGAGCGCCGTCTGAGTAGGCCCACATCTTGTTTGGGTCTGAATCGTCTATTGCTAAAAAGGCCCCACAATCATCGCCTAGTCTTTTGATGGCTTCCTCGATGCCCCATTCTGAAATGGCATGAGGAATGACCTCGGAATCAGTTTCTGAAGAAAAAGAGTGGCCTAACTTTAAAAGCTCCTCTTTGAGATCCTTATAGGTGTCTACTATTCCGTTGTGAACAACCGAAATTCCTTTGTATTCGTGGGGATGGGCATTTAAATCTGTAACCTTGCCTGTCGTTGCCCACCTTGTGTGACCAATTCCTAGGCCACCCTCAAGAAGGGGGGTTTCTGCTTGCAAGTCTATCGTTTTATAAATAGACGTATCGCCATTGTTCTGAACTGCAAAGCCACGACTATCGTAGCCACGATACTCCAGCCTTTTTAATCCAGTAATTAAAAAGGGAAGGGCCCCTTGTGATCCGCAGTATCCTACAATTCCACACATTTTAGAACCATTTGAATAGACCGTGCGGGCAGGAGGGAAGCCATCCTAAATTCCGCAGCTTAGTTGTGTCAATAGCATATCTAACGTCCTGACCCCAGCGGTTGGGAACAAACTCTATATTGTCTTCGTCTTTATCGAGCCACTTGAGAACAGTACGGACTACCTCCAGATTTGTCATGTAGTTTTCCGCACCCACATTGAAACAGTCGTTCTTGGTCCCGCTTTCAATAATGTGAAATATTGCTTCCACGTTGTCCTTTACATAGAGCCAGTCTCTTATGTAGGAGCCATCTCCGTGAACGGGAATCTTTTTATTGTTCTGTAGGGAAGAGATACATTTGGAGATTAATTTTTCCTCATACTGTCTTTCTCCGTAGTTATTGCTACTTCTGGTTATTATATAGTCTATACCGTAAGTTCTAGCGTATGCAACGACGAGCATCTCTGCCGCCGCTTTGCTCGCTGAGTAGGGGTTGCTCGGTAAAAGACAATCGTTCTCTGTAAAAGAGCCTCCCAATCGGTCTCCGTAAACTTCGTCTGTGCTTATGTGAAAAAAAAGAGGGCGATTGTATTCGGGCTTCCCTCTAAGTAACTCCAATAAATTCCAAACCCCTAGCACACTGCTGTCTATGAAGGGCCTTGAGTCTCGAATTGAATTATCAACATGACTTTCGGCAGCAAAGTTTACTATTAAATCTGAATTTGGAAGATGAGAAATTGCGCTTATGTCTTCCGTTATAAGCTCATAATGTGAGGAGCTATCCCACGGTAGTTTTTTATGAGAAGCATATCCCATCTTGTCTACGTCAATAATGACATGATTTTTTTTAAGGGCTTCCTCGACGAAGTGACTTCCTATAAAGCCTCGTCCCCCAGTGACCAAGATTTTCATTAAATGTTTTCTAATCTAAATATTTTCATTATCTTTTCGGCAGCTTGCCCATTTCCGTAGGGGCATTCTTCCTCTACAATAAATTCCCCGCTGGAAATTATACTATCAAACAGGGGCTTTAGATCTGAGGGTTCTTTACAAATGTAAGCAAAGGTTCCAATCCCCTCTGCCCTTTCTGTCACCTTTCTGCAAACAATGCATTTTTTCTTGAAAAAAGAAGACTCTTCTTGTATTCCACCGCTGTCTGTTATAATAGTTTTACAAATTCTTATAAGTTCGATGCACTTATCGTATGAGAGGGGGTCTATTACAGTTACATCCGTTAGTAGGTGCTTGTGCTTGCAAACATTAGGGTTGGGGTGCAGAGGAAGGACAAATTGTAAGCCGGGGTTCTCTAAAGCAAGGACGCTTATGGCCTTGAACCATTCGTGCATTTGTGCATGGTTTTCACGACGGTGCATCGTTACCAAAACGATATCACTTATTGTAGGCTCCAGCCCAACAAGATTGTCCAAAACAGTATTGCCCGTAACGTATATTTTACTATTGTGCCCAACCATAGACAGAACATTTGAAGCAGCCGTATCTGTAGGACAAAGGTGAATGTCAGCTAAGGCCGAGATGGCTGTTCTGTTGAATTCTTCTGGATAGGGATTGTCTATGTCAAAAGTGCGAAGACCTGCCTCCAAATGAATGACTGGAATCTTGCGATGAAAGGCGGCCAATGCCACGGCAAATGCAGAAGTGGTGTCTCCTTGGACAAGGACATGAGTAATTCCATCAAACAAAGCATTCTTGTTTAAGAGGGAGCAGACTATGGAATCAAGCCTGTTGTTACCGGCTTCCACGATGTTGACAATAAACGTGTCTTTTAAATATTCTTCTACCAGAGACGTATGTTGTCCGGTAAAAAGAATCTTGTATGGAATAACCCCATCTATCCTATCTATAATGGGTTTTATTTTTATCCATTCGGGCCGTGTTCCAAAAGATATTAAAAGCATTCAAATGTCCAAACTATAGCCTAGGGTGCTGATTAAATCCTTGTCGATCAATTTATTTATTGTAGCTTTATTCTCTGGCGAAAGGTCATTCATATACTCTCTTTTGAGATAATAATCTTCTCGTGAAAAGCTTCCGTCCGGAAGTGGTTCATATCCGGAATAATTATTTATATATTCCTTCACTTCTGTAAAAGAATCCTTTGTATCTAAGTCTAGACTTAAGCAAAGTTGAATCATGGACTCCTTGGGGCGTTCTAATATGTCTTCATATCTGACAATTGCATAATCGTATAGTTTAGAGCATTTCGATATCCAATTTGAATATAGGCTATTAAATGTCGTTATGTAGTGGTGCAAATTGTATTCGTTGGGATGATGTGTTAGCATAGTCATGCCGGGAATTCTTCCTGTGCATCTCTTCAAGTGGTGGGATTTATAGCTAAGAAACCATGAATAGGGATGCCTAACGCAAATAATATATTTTATTAAACTGCTACCCACATAATACCAAGGGAAACGACCGGTTTGCCTGCCCTCATCAAAATACTCGTGTTTGTGAGAGTCATCTATTAATATATTTTCTAAGTTTCTTCGAATTAATTCTGTGCAAAATCCCGTTCCCGTTCTTTCCAAACCGTGAACTACAAGCCGTCTTCTTGTTGTGTGGCCTGTAGCTGTAGCATTAACTAGCAGGGAGTTGCCTAGCGTTGCGTTGCCTGCTGGTGTTGAAGTCGGCTTCTTCCAAAACGAAGGAAGCAGTCCCCCTAAAAGAAACTTTAGGGCTACGGAGTCAAAGACGTTCCTGTCTGTGTTATTCCGAGGCATTTTTTACTCTCTCAAGGACTGTAGACCACCCATTGGCAGTGTAGTGTTGTATACATCTATCCCGAAGAGAGAAAAACTGTTGCTGGTCTATGACTGAGGGCGTTTTGTCATCGACACCCAATTCGTAACCGAAAAGAGAGCTGGATTTCTCTCTCTCAAGAGGTGGGTGGGGGGGGACGTAAGTTTTAACCTTTCCGTATTTTTGGGCCATTGCTGAGAGGTGAATGTCTTCTCCTGTGTCCCAAGTAAATGGTTTCTCCATCCAGATATATTTTAAGTCATCCTTATTTATGAACCATGCGTGGCCAACCAAATCAACCTCCATCGTTTCCTCGTTGCGGCTTGGCCATCCAAACCTTTCGTGTTCCATATAGCTTTCTTTGCTTTTAAGATGCAGTCCGACGCCACCGAGTATTCCCGGAGTTTTTTTATAGGTTTCAAGGCAATTTTCGAGCCACCCCTCCCCCGGAATAGTATCATCATCAAATAGGGCTACAAAATCAGTCTCAGCCAACATTGCTAGAGCAAATCTCCCAAAATACTTCCAATTATGGTCATTTCTGCACACTCTGTCTATGCCTATTGAGCTAAGGTCAATATTTTCCTGATTGAAGTCTTCGTGATGATTGATCCAAAGCCAGACCTGATGGGGGCAAGCGGTTTGTTTTTTAATAGAATCTATTTGAAGAGAAAGGTTCTTGGGCCTCCTATATCCATTGAGTATGACTGTTATTGAAGACATTCTAACCTCTCCCAAAAAGTCTCGGGTGCCCGGTTGCATTGGTAAACAAATTGATCGTGCCCAACTTCCTCCAGAAAATGTAGGCTTCCCACTAAATTGTTTGATTCTATTTCTATTCCACAAAATACGGCTTCGGCAATGGATCTGCAAAAGGGCTCATAGAGAGAGGGTTTATAAAATAGAGTTGTATATCTATTGTACAACGAAGCCATCTCTTCGTACTCTATCTTTCCGAGCATCTCAACGTTTGATAAAATTTCACAGTTTCTTATGTAGGAATCATCGCTCGCCCATCCCGCAACAACAAAGTCGAGATCTGGATTCTCCAAAGCATAGGAAAAGAATTCGTCTGTCCCTTTGAAGGGATGCATAAAGCCCACATAAAGAATTTTGTCCTCTCGTGCTTCTTTGCGGTCTTTGAACAAGTTAGAGTCAATGGGATCAGGTACGATATCAACGTTTACAAAAAAGTCTCCATAAGATTCAATAAAGTTTTGGTAGTGAAATTTTGAGAGGAAAAAGGTCTTTTTGCAGCTCTGGAATAAGAGGGCTCGTAGATCAGGAGAAAGATACCGGTTGGCATCGTGTTCTAGTCTAGCATGGTTGGGACGCGAGGCTATCCAAGATATGATGTTTGGGTTAGTTCTGGAAATCGCCTCCAGATTAGAAGAGATAACTAGATCGTAGGGTTGGTCGAGAATTTGTGAATTGCTATCGTAATTATATTCAGATATAATGTGGCCCCGCTGGCGACCCTCGTCCATTATAATAGCATTGCTTCGTTGCGCCCCTCCTGATGTGTGTCGCAACGAATAATCAGAAATTAATAAAATCCTCATCAATCGCCTTTGATTACTCTGATGGAATCCTCGTCGAAATGTTGTGTTGAAAATTCAAATAGATCAACGTCTGAAAGCCCTTTTAGTTGATGTCTCATTAGAACGGGAACGTGAAAGCTATCCCCTTCTTCCAGAATAGTCGTGTGGGTAAAGTCTGGTGTGAGCCTATCGTCCCATCCCCACTTAACTTCTAATATCCCTAAATTGACGTAGAGAGTTTCGTCTTTCTCTTTGTGGTAATGCCAGCTAGTTTTCTTTCCTTTTTTGACAAATAAAAGCTTTCCGCAATATTCTTCCTTATTTACTATCCAGTCTTCATATCCCCACCCCTTTGATACAAATATTCTTTTATCGTCCATAAAAATTTCCTTTTAAATAAAAGCCGCGTGCCTTATGCGTTTACTAGACCCTCTGAGACTACCCCAGTCCGGAGGTTCCTGCTGCTACGATGCTGATGGCAATGCCAGTATTATAAAATGCGTGAGACCCGTAAGCTGCGCCGCTTCCCGGATTAGTTAGATATAAATTTCTATTCGTGGAGGTGACGGATAGTCCGTAATAAGGATTGCTATATAAATATGCTCCTCCGGGTTCTATCCTAATGTTTCCCGAACCACCCCCATCATCGGGAACCCCACGAAATAAATTTGTAAAAGCATTGGTGCCCGTAGCCTTCAGCAGCAAGAATTCGTTTAGTCCGGTGTTGTGATTGCGGATAACGATTGCTTTCAGACCCGTTAGAGTTATCGTATAGGTAGCGCCAAATGCTTCTTGGGTTAATGATCTAAGATCATACTGTCTGGTTTCGCCGCTAGGAATTATATATCCTGCGAGATTGTAAATGGAGTCTGTTTGCCTTAGTCCCTCTCCGGAGCCTCCAGTAATGCCAACAGAATATCCTATGTTTCCCTGTAGGTTGGTGAAAGCTCTAGAATATGTTGAAGTTCCCTGCTGGACAAAATCAATGTCTGCCGAGACTGTGGCGTTTGTAGTTATATATGTCATTTAATTAACCTTAAAACTCGCGTGTCTTGTATATTTATGGAACCGGAGGGTTATAAAACTCAAGTTCCCCATCGTTTCCTGACGGAAACTCGCGTGCCCCATCATTTTGCGGAACCGGAGGTAGATTTTCCTCGGAAAATTCATTTTCTAAAAAATTTTGAACATCTACTCCATTTTCTGCTAAAAATTTCTGAATTAATTGATGGTCATATTTTTCCATAAGCATATTTTTGAAACATAAGGGGCATCCACCCATTTTATGACCGCTGCTTTCGTGATCTTCTGCATAATGAAGTATTCTAACTTGAAGCCCCATGACTGTACGTTGATTGGAAGCCCTTTGAGCGTTGAGAAGGAAAAGTTCTGCCTGAGCCTCTCGATAGTCAACTAATGTCGTTCTTATTTCATAGGTTAAAATAGAAACGGGAATAAGCAACAGAAAATAAAACGCAATCCTAAATTTTGAAAAAAATTTCATTTAGTTGTTCCCTAAAACTGGAGCTTTGCCCTTTCCAATGATACTTTCGCTGTTACAGGTTATTATAACTAGCGATACCATCCATTGTTTAACAATCTAAGGGCATTTTTACCTAAAAACTTTTCAACAACGTCATCGCTATAGTCCAATCCTTTAAGATAGCTAGTAACTCTAGGGAGTTCTGACATATCTATAATTTCGTCAGGGGGGTCGGTAAAGCCATCAAAATCAGTTCCTATGCCAACGGAGTCAGTTCCGCATGTGTCTATAATGTGCCTGAGCGTGTGTTCTATGTGCTTTAGGCCCAATCCAGTATCCACCGGGGAAATCCAGTAGTTCATAAAAATTATACCCACAACACAGCCATGATCGGCAAGCCATTTTAATTCCCAATCTTGAAGATTGTATGTCACTCTATTGACTTCAAATGCACCTACATGCGTGGCTACCAAACATTCTTTTCTGTGGGCGGCATCAACTATATCATATATTTGTTTTCGTGCCGCTAGGGTACAGTGTGATATATCTATTAACATTCCTAAATCAAGCATTTTTTCTACAACTTTTATTCCTAGAGGGGTGAGTCCTTCGGTTTCGTCCCATCTCCCTAAAACTTCACGCCAATTTAGGTGCTTTGCCCCGTATTCTGGATAGGGAAAGACTGGAGAAACGCAACAGTTAGGGTAAAAGTGTGCCAATCCCAAGTAAGCTACGCCCCTGTTGAAAAAGTGATCTAAATTTTTCATTACTTCTTCTTCGATAGCTTCTGGATCGGACATTATTTCATCTGACATGATTTTACCCGCCTCATTTCCTTGTAGGCTGTGCGCTCCCTCGATTGAGTGTATGACACACATATCGCCAGCAGCAATAGCTTCTGCTAGTTCCTCTCTGTCCGTTGCAAGGGTCGCGTGTCGTGCCTCCTCATCCCTATCGGTGTTGTAGGAAGAAATCTGGTTTTCCATTTCGTCAAGCATGCCATTGGTGGCATCAAAGTAGGTGGGAGCTACTATCTTTTTATGGACACTAGGAGTCAGCCACAGGAGAAACTTAATAAGAGATATGTCATTGATCCAGCCCTGTTCTAAGACATAGGCCGTGGACAATAAGACATCTACACCCCCCTTTTCCATCTTCGGAAAGGTCACACGGTCACTGAAAGGCCAGAATTTTTCCTTAAAGAACTTTGCAATAAATTTAGACTTACTGCTACCAATGTTTCTATGAAAAACAGTGGCCTTGAGGGATGGATGTGAATGTAAATCTACAACTGTTGAATCGAAATGTAAATCTTCCCAACTCATTTTGAACCTCTATTTTATAAACCAACTAGCCATAGAAAACACCGCCAATCCAATGAGGACAAGCGGTGCGACTATAGCTAAGAATAAGACAATACATTTATCAGGTGAAGAAATCGGCCAGCGTGGGAGCATCCTTTTTATCCTTTTCAACGATAATACGCCCCTTTGGGGTCTTGGAGATATAGCCCTGCTGTATCAACCAAGGTTCTATTTTTTGTTCTATAGTGTTCTTATCTAAACTTAACGCACTACATAGAGTATTTACACCGACTGGCGATTCTTTCGACAACTTTTCTAGAACACTTAGGTAGTCCCTGTCAATGGGGTTAAGGCCATTCTCATCTATCCCCTGCATCTTGATCGCTGTCGTGACCTGCTCCTTTTCCAAACTTTGCAGGTCGTTTGCTATCTGGTAGTCTCTTACCCACTCCAGAAAGCTGTTAGCAATTCGGGGAGTGCCTCGACTAGCTTTAGCAATAACATTTAGTCCTGCCTCTGATATATCTACCTTTAATTTTGAGGAATTTCCTTTTAACATTAAAAGAAGTTCATCCGAACTGTAAAATCTCATAAAGTGCTTTAGCTTAAAACGATCAAGAAATGGCTGCACCAGATCACCCATCTCTGTCGTTGCTCCCACCAAGCAGAACTTAGGGAGGTCGATGGTGATGGTTTCACCAAAGTCCTTTTTGCCTGCCGGAATTACAATGTCAAGGCGGAAGTCCTCGATGACAGTAAGTAGGTACTCTTGCACCTTCTTGTTGACCCTGTGTATCTCGTCAATAAAGAGGATGGAGCCTTCCTTCAACTTCATCAGGTAAGGGAGTACGTCCCTGTTGGTGCTGAGACTCGCTCCGTTGGCTATCTGAATATCAATGTCTAGCTCGTTAGCCAATGCTCTAGCAATAGTAGTCTTTCCAAGTCCAGCGTTCCCATAGAATAAACAATGTTGTAAAACATCATTCCGTTTATTGGCAGACGCAACAGATATTTTTAAGTTGTTTATGATTTCCTCTTGACCAATAATGTTATCAAAATTGTCAGGTCTAAGCAGGTTGCTCATACGATATTGCCTCCATAATTAAATCTGAAACGCTCATAGTGTTTTTGTAAACAGCCCGAACTCTAGCCTGTGCTTCCTTCTTGCCGTAGCCCTGTGATTGTAGGGCTTTGATTGCCCTCAGAGAGTCGTCACTGTCCAGTGTAATCGTTTCGCTATCTGTTATGACACTGGATCGACAAGCACTTGTCTCAAGAGAGATTGGGCTTATCTTCAAAGGCTCTTTGCAAGCAGGGCAGCTTTGACTTATATGCTTATTTCTAGGGATTTCAGAGTTGGTTAGTCTGAAATGAAGATAGCAGTTGGGACATAGGTAATCAATGTCCAACTGAACTCTTGCGATCTTGGCCTTCACTTTACTGACCTCTGGTAAATACAAACACAATAGGGCGTGGAGGAATCGAACCCCCAACGAGAGCTTAGAAGGCTCTTGTTATATCCGTTTAACTAACGCCCCGTTATCCTCCCCATTCTTCATGGGGATAAGCGTCACTGTGCAGCCACTCGCAGTAGCGTTCGCGCGCGAGGGAAGCCTCGTCCTTAGTGTTCCAGTAACCGATGGGTACTGAGTCTGTTTCATCCCAAAAGTAAAATACCTGCTTGTCGTTATCCCAAAATATCTCTTTGTAAATATCCATCTAACTTTTCTTTATTTTCATAAGAACCCTTTGAAGTATAAATAACAACAAAAGCACTGTGGTTGTCGCAAGAATAAATTTCAACATCTTTATTACCCACAATCACTACGGGGGGGAAACTTCATAGCTTCTGTCATCCATTCCACCATGTCTTTATTCATATCTGCCCACCGTTCCATTTCAGGGTGCATACGAAGCCAACGCTGGCCTTTAATGTCTATTACCTCGTCGCCGTTGCCAGATTTTTCTACCAGATCATCATACTTGTCTGCTTTTTCTTTATCATTCATTTCATTCCTCTCAATATCTCTTGTCTTTTAATATCCAAATTATTTTATCCTTCCATAGAAATAGTTGAATCATAGAAGCCATCTTCGTATCCATTTTCATTATTCATAGCTGGTAGCCATCAAGTATTTTGTATGTATGTCGCCAGCCCGTTACATGGTGGAACTTATTTGCTTTAATAGAGATGGTGTGGTCGTTGCCGCCCAACTCACACCTGTCGCCCATAAAAACTGTAAATCCATCCATGTCATCCAAAATCTGAGACTTGTCTTTCCCTTTCTGATAAACGTCTATGCTTACTTCTCCACCTATGGAGACATCAATGTTGTTGAATTTATGTCTTAGGACGTTGGCTATTCCTAATCTTTCTAGTTGCTTCTTGTCCCACGCATAATACCGCTTTCTTTGCTCTTGGGTACAGTCCCTTCCTATGGTGGACACATTAGCCATCCCTATTCTTTCTTCTATGTTATTTTTGGCAGTTCCATACCAGATACTTTTTTCAATAAGTTCAAGAATCTCAAGTCTGAGGTTTGCTGAAATTTGCCAAGTCGATTCCTTAATTAGCTTTCCTCTCTTATACAGTTGGTTGCCGCAGTTCTGATATGCCCCGTCTACAAGTCTCCACAACGCTGCCCCTATCTGCTCTATGGTTTTCTTCCTATCGGAGCCGGTGACGAGAAAAACCTTGTTTCCATTTTTTCTTTGTGTCTTTATCCACTTAGCGAAAAAAATTCTGAACTCTCTAACGATGGGTTGTCGCGCAGGGGTCAGTGTTCCGTCCACATCAAAGAGAAAATTTGTGGTCTTCATTAAAAATGGCCTGCGTAGGACGTTAAACTTAGTGCTATATAATACACCGCTGTATGTAGACTCGGCAGGATTTGAACCTGCGACCTATCGCTTATAAGACGATTGCTCTAACCCCTGAGCTACGAGTCCTTTCTGAAAAAAATTTATATTGGCTTTCGTTCAAACGACCAGTTAAATTTTAATGGTTTTTGTTCAAACGACCAGTTAAATTATACCAAACACTTTTAGGAATACAAAGATGCCTGTCGTTGCTCCTATAAAGCCAAAGATAGTTCTTAGTAATTCCATTTTGTGATTGTGGTTGTCCAACCAAATCTCCAATTTGCTTTTGCTGTTCATTTAATTCCATCTTGTTAAGTTACGGGGGGGTTTCTTCTTCAAGAAGAAACAAGGGGTGAGACAAAGGGAAACACCCCGTCAGACCATATTAGCTTGGGACTGACGGGGATGCTCCCCACGGAGAATGAGTCTAGTTACTCTGAGGGTCAAGCCCTCCGGTGTCAATATGGAACCATCCTTCGGTAATGTCCTCGTCATCATCATGGCTGTCGTCGTAGTCATCGTAGTCATCATCCCACTCATCGCCATCGTCCATGTAGAGATGATATTCCATCTCGCCCTCGTAGTCCTTGAGGACGGTATACTCGCATGTGCGAAGTTTCTGACACTCACAGTCCAGAGGAACACTAACCACATCGGTTGGGCTGATCTTCACAATGATACATTTATCACAGTTAGGATCGGGATTCCCTTCCTCGTCCTCGTAAAACGCGCCATAGCTTTGAACGTAGTCAAGGGTTCCGGCGTGTAGCCCAGCACTACAGCCATGATTGCGGTCATCGTCCACACCAAAACGCTTCATGGTGACGGTATGGCCCACTGAGTTATCCAAAACGCCTCTCCACTTATCCTTGTAGTCGTGACGAACGGCCTTGTAAGCCAAGAAGTCACCATCCTCAGTGACAGGGAGGCTCTTGTGAGACAAGAAATCAAAAAGCTCTTGCCTTGCACTAAAGCTAGGGTTCTCCATTAGTTTCTTGAGGAAGTTGATAAGCGGTTGAACGGGAAGTTCATTCCGCATAAACTTCAAGATACGCTCTGTTAGCGTGTTATGCACTTCCTCGCCTTGATAGGTAACAACCCCATCAATAACCTTAACGTCAGAGTCCTCAACATAGTTTTGAACTGCCGTGACGCGATCCAAAATGTCGAAGATTTCATCTTCGGTCTTTCCTTCACGAAGGGCATCCATAATCTTTTCATGGACATCATCTGTTGAGTTGACGAAGTATTGCTTGCCCTTCAATACCACACTAATGTTGCCTTCGTCAGAAATTAAATACGCTACCATTTCAGCATCCTCCAAGGTTAATTCGGTCGAGAGCATCGACCATTTCAAAAAGATTTACCATTGATTCCTCATCAAAATTACCCATGTATGTTCTCTTAAACATTGTCATAAGAAACGGGTAATTACTTTCAACATCGACTATGAGACTATCCAAATGTGAATCTGTCCTCTCATAATCTAAATTATAACATACCTCTTTGGCAATTGCAACGATATTCGTAGAAAACTTTGAGATTCCTTTATCCTTGAGTCCTGCTATCAGTTCTCCCATTGGGCTTCCTGCGGTTTTTATCGAAATACCATACTTGTCAATTAGTTCTGAAAGATCGCCAATCCAATCGGAATCATCTGAAAGATTTTTATATTGGAGGGCTTCTTCCCAGCCTTCGTTCTGATCGAGAAAGGCTTTCAGGGCCATTAATGCCCACTCCTTGAGGCACATCCAGTTCTTTTGCTTGCAGGCTGTCTTAACTTGGTTGTCCTTTAGGCCATAGATGGTGGGAACCTTAATCCCAAGCTCTGAGAACGACTTGTGGAGCCTCTGAACATCAATTCCTTGATGATCTCTAGTGGTAGTGGAGTAGTTGTGCCATCTCACATACAGGCTCTTTGTTGAACCCTTCTTCATGTCAACTTCTTCCTCGTTCCACCACCTAGACTCATACCTATGCCCGTAGCTGCCATTTCCCCCCTCCGGTAGAAATTCACGAACGGTTGTTGTTTTCTTGCGGGTTCCGTAGCTGGCTCGCTTGCCAGCACTTTCGGTTTTGGGGGGTTCAGGAAGTTCTGACACACGATAGATCACATCATCTTCATCGCAAGTCCGAAGTGCCTCTTGGAGTCCCTCTAGGCCATCCATAACCGTCGTTGCGTATGCGGCATTGATAACATCTTCTCTTATCAGATAAATAGTAAAGTCATTCTCTCCACAAAAGTAACGACACTTTTTATCGAATCCTTTATCCACATCTTGAATAACAACCTTAGCCTTTGTGCTAGGGTAAACCTGATAATTGGTACTGCCATCAGTATCATAGTTTGCTGCTTTAACTTTTGAGCCACTATGGTTAAATGTTCTCCTGAACGGTATCTTGATACTGTCTTTGAGGTCAACACCCTTAAAGGATGTGAGTGCTGGAAGATCGGGCATCCCATAGAGCTTACCGTCGATCTTCTGAGCAAGCATCTTAGCCTGCCACCAGCTTTTACACTCTGACATTTGATGTTCAATCTGCCCATTAATTTCCTCAAAAACCTTATCAATGGCTTTCTTGATCCCATTTATGGTATGCTCTGTGTATTCAAGTGCTTCCCTAGAGGGCGTTATATTCAAATCTCCAAG
>Ga0114906_1000918_pt1 | contig 15855 bp, 17 predicted proteins | sample MalvirDeepMed_M9_FD_89687 | JGI IMG/M metagenome (GOLD analysis project Ga0114906, IMG submission 89687) | Marine viral communities from the Global Malaspina Expedition - Malaspina viral metaG DeepMed_M9 | ecosystem: Environmental > Aquatic > Marine > Oceanic | place: Mediterranean Sea...
AAATGCTTTCATTACAGCTCTAGTACTACTATTGGTTAACATATTGCTAGCATCTCTAGCAGTCTTACCAGTAGCACTAAGATTCTTAATCCAAGTAATTCCTATATCATCCTGAGCAACCTTATTAAGACCTTGTATTATATCATCAGAGAAATCAACACCTTTTCCTGCAGCCTTAGCTACAGCTACTCCCTGTTCTTTAGTGAGTTCAACTGTTCCCTTACCAACTGCACTTTCTGCAGCTTCACGTACAAATTTATTACCTAATCCCTTAGCTACAGCCCTAGATCCTTTAGCCATAAGACCAAATGGGCCCCAAGGAGCAAATAATGAAGCACCTTCACCTAATATCCAACCAGCCTTTTCACCACCAGTCATTTTCTCCCAAGGTTCCTGACCAGTAACACCCATTAAATCAGTGACACTCCAAGTCATACCTGAAGTAAAACCTGTACCAGCACTCCATAAAAAATCTCCAATACTACCCCATGCACTACTAGGATCTTCTTGTCTTTCTGGCATTATACTTGGATATAATGAGGATCCTTGTATAGGAGTATTAAGAGGTTTATCCCCTGACTTTAGTATATCATAATATTCTTTTGGTAATGGCATTATTTTTGTAATCCCCTTTCATAGAAAGCACTACGAGGAGAGCGTCCTCTAACTATTTGCTCTTGACGTCTTTCCTCTATCATTCCTTTTAAATCATCTACACTTATACCAACAAGAGAAGAAAGCTCGGATAATTCCTCTTCAGACATTACTCCTTGTGATGCTTTTCTCTCCATCTCTCTAACATAAGCTGCATAATTTTCCTTCTCACGCAATTCTCTACTTAAAACTGTTAAGCTATCGCTAATTTCATCATATATAGGAGTACCATGAAATCCCGATTCCCATAAAGCAGTTTGTTTATCTCTTAAATTATCTATCGAAGTCTCAAGTTCACTATCCAGCTCTTCAATAGGTTCATCACCAAAACCTTTATGCTTTAAATATGCATCACTTGCATCTATTACGCCAAGCTGTGCTTCTACTGCAGCAAAATATGGATCATTTTCAAAGTCTATATTTTGACCTTTTACAGCTTCATCATAAAGTCCAAAGAGTACTTTCTCATTAGTTACATCTGAGATCTCATCTACAAAAATGTTTAGATTTGTTTCAACAGGTGTATCATTTATGCCAGCAAGCTTATTGTCTAAAACATTAATAGCTTTATAGTTTTTTTGAAGATCATTATATACTAGATTAATTTGAGGATTCGTCATCAATTCTGCCCTAATATAGTCTCCACCTCCTTCTGATGGGAAGGCAGCTAAATTATCCATAAAATTACCATAAGTAAGACTTTGACCTGCCAACCTCTGGATAGCTCCTATTACTTCTTCACTAGGCTCTATCTCATTCCCAGCTGCATCTTCATAAGTAAGAGCATCAATCATATCATCAGCATCATAATCTTCAGTCGCTGTAAAGACTCCCTGCAATATTGCATACTGCCCAGCAGCATCCACTTCTAAATCTGCTTTCATATCCTTTGCTTGATTTCTAGCAGCAATTTGTCTAGTAGTAGGATCGGTATCATAAAACTCTACATCTGCACCTGCTGTAGTAGTCCATCCAAGTCCACCCTCATCCATTGCTGTTAAAGCATACTTTTTAAATTCTTCATATTCATCCTGTTCTAATACTCCTTCAGGGCCTGCATAATCTAACTGCATTTCTTTTAAAGTTTGAGCTTGACCTCTTAGCTCTCCAAGACTAGATTCTAATTCAGATTGATAGGTACCTAAAGCATTTAGGTTCTGAGTAATAGCATTCATATCAACCTTATTTTGCTTATCTACTATACTAATTAAATCCCTACCACCTTGAGATACATCTGAGGGTTTTAAATTATCATACTGATTAAACATATCTTCAGTCTGTCGTACTTCATCCTTTTTATCATAATATTCCTTTAAAAGAATAGATTTAGTACTTTCAGCTTCTCTCATCTCCATGCTAAGAAGATTTAAAGCTAGATTCTGATTACGTTCTTCCTTCCTCTCCTCAAGAGCTTGTTGTTGTTGTATAAGCGAAAATGCCGCTGCTAAATCTGATCCTATTGCCATTTTATCTCCTTATCCACCGAAAAATCCTCCCAAAAAACCTACATCTTCTGATTCAACATCGGTAAGCATTCCTTCACGTTGTTGTTGTAGGTCTTCATATCCAGATCTCCAATCAATGTCACCTTGCTGTAAAGCTAGATTCTTTTGAGTTCTTGCACCTGCCATAGTTGTTCCATACTGTCTTTGGGCAAGTCCCCTAGTATCTACCAACCTATTCATGTCTGTTTGATATTTATTCATGATATTGCTCATACTCTCTCCAGCCATCTTTTGTTGAGTTCCACTCCTAGCCATACCAGTACTTTGTTGTGAAAAATCCATAACACCTCCTATAGCTGTAGATGTTTCTTGACCTAAAGCTGCCCCTCCATGCTCTCTAGCAACATCTGCACCTGCTAATACATCACCTGCACCTCTTTGGGTCTGTGTAAAAGCTGCTTCTGTCCCTCGTCTATTTAATGCAGATTGATCTTTTAATAAATTCATCTGAGTCGAATATATATCCCATACACCACCCCTAGCTTCATCAGCAGCTCTACTTCTCTGAACGCCTTGATAGCCACCATATAAAGCACTACCTACTGATAGTCCTACACCAACTGCCGCTATAAAACTCATAATTCTACCTCCACTTGCTTTTTAAACTTTTCTATTTCTTCTTTATCAAATTCATCAAAATCTTTTGCTATAACTTCTTCTTCTATTTTAGCTATATCTGTTAGTTCAGTAACATGTACAGTAACAAACACACAATCTTGATGACAATATATAATACGCTTAGTTCCTGCTGGCGTGATACCATAATGAGGAGCTCTAATACGCTTTATACCATCTTCCATTAATATACTCATATCACCTTTCATAAGAAAGAATGGATGTGTAACCTTATGTATCTTAGTAACCAATAACTCTCCTTTAGGATTAAATACTTCTCTTATATAACACCCATCTGCAAAAGAATGTTTTAGAGGATTAAGTTTTTCCATTGCCTCACCAGTTAATCCGTTAGGATGATTCTCTAAATTCTCCTGCACTTTCATTATCCCATTTCTAAACTGTTCTTTAGAAAGCTGTAATTGACGTTTCTCCTCCCTTTTTTCCATAGCCATGTCATACATCTCATCAAAGGAGAAAGTGTGTTCTAGACCCAATGTCTGCGTCCAGAAGTCAAATTGGAATTTAGCAAAGTCTTTAGTCATTAATATCCCTTACTTAAAGAACCAGTTCCAAAAGTTCCACCTAATTTTGTACCATACCTATCTTCAAGATCATGCTTATTTCTACTTAAATTCGATGTTTCATAAGCATTTCTTATTGGATTCTCATTATAAAAATTTACCTGCTCATTAGATATTTGATTTTGGCCATAAGCTTGACGACCTTTTTCTACCTGTCCTAACATATCTTCAGATAAAGTTGGAGGATTTGCCATATAATCTCCCCAGGCTGTTTTCTGCTGATCTTTAAAGCCTGTACGATAATTCTGTAAGAATTGGGCTTGTTCATTCTTTCTATCTTCAATATCCCATTTTTTTCTAGCCACATCATGGGCTTCCCAACCTGTAAATTCAGCTTCCATTGCCGATCTATCAGTTTGAACTTTTTGTCTTCTTGCTTGATCTAAAAATTGACCCTTGTCGCCCTGTCCAAATCCAGTTCTTACACCAACACCAGTACCTCCAGTTTCAATTCTTTCTTGAAGACCTTGAACGCCATATTTGCCACCAGTAGACATAAGTGGTTGATTAAGACTACTTGTAAATGTAGTAGCTTCAGTTCTTCCAGGAGCTGTTCTTTCTAAATATTTATCAAGAGTTGTCTGATCAAGTACAGCAGCAGCATCACTACCTAAAAATAAACCCGCTTTCTGAATTTGCTTTCTATCATATATTTTCTTATTTATAGTTATCTCACCTTCAGGGCCTTTGAAATATCCCTTCTGTCCAAATTTTGGTCTTTCAAAACCTTCACCACCAAGTGCTTCATATCCAGTTTCATATTCTCCCCAAGCTGTTTTAGCTTTATTTGCTTGACCTATTCCGAAAGCAGCAACTGAACCCGCCATAGATGCAGCACCTTGTACTATAGCAGTCTTTCTTTTAGTTTTTGCTATCTTTCTTCGTGCTTTACCTAGCTTAGTCCAGCCAGAGGCACCTTCTGCAGCTGTATATTTTCTTGCCATAATTTATTCCTTATTTAATTTACTATCCACCAGTCTTTGAAAGTACTGCACTTTGATATAGTACGCCATTAATTTTTACATATTGGACAACACCATTTGCTGTATTTCTAAATACTGCGACCCCTTCTTCCATTGTTGAAATTTGAGGCACTCCCATACCACCAGAATCTTTTTTCACTTTTATTTGGGAAAGTACTCTTTCCGATCTTGTCATTCCCATTATCTTATACCCTTCAACCTATACACTATAGATATATCATTGATTTCAAATGCTGCTGGAACAGAGGCATTAGCTGCAAATCTTAATACAAAAGATTTTATATTGCTCGCTTCTGATGGCACATCTGGTACTAATTCTACTGTTTGCCATCCACTAGCAGATGGTAATTCTGTAGCTGTAAAATCATATGGAAAGTTATTAGCACCATCAACACCATAGTCAACATCCACATTTGTATCAGCACCTCCAGATTGAAAAGTAACTATAACTTTATATACAGTTTTCTTCTGTCCTGGATGTCCAAAATCTATATCTTTAGTCGACATAACCATACCTGAACTAGCAGCTGCAGCATCAGCCCACTTTACTACAGTACCAGCTGTATGAACATTTACCAAATCACCATTCCAATCTGTAATAAAGTTTGTCATATTCTGATCATCTGGAAAAGTAGCCACAGAAGAATGAACCCAAGATTGCGTTACTATATCATATAAAAAGATCTCACCATTATTGCCTGAAGTCATTTGATCTAAAACAATTAACTGTCTTTTCTTTGGTAAATATCCAATCATAGAATTATCGGTAGTAAATGCTTCCCAATCACTTTCCTTTATTATCTGCCTACCCTGCTTCTCAAGTAGATTGGTTATCTTTTGTCCATCATATATATAACATCCCTGCCTATTAACCCATGCTATACCAAAGTCAGTCTTACATGTAGCAGCAGGATGAGATACTCCTTTATGCATAAATGTATCTTCTAAAAACTCTAATTCTTTAGAAATATTTATTAATTGCATTTTTTCCTTTTTAAATTGAAGTATCCTATCTGCATATGCTTCAAGCTTTACTATTTCATCACCATCATTTATAGAAGCTTCTACTATACTATCTTCAGTAAATATATCAAACTGATTTACAGGAGACTTTAGCATTGCATCACCTTTTACAACGATTTGTCCCTCATTGTTAGTTTGCTCTATATTCCCAATATATGCTCGCCTATTAACAACTACAGCTGTTTTATATTTTGCTGCTGTTGTTGTAATATCATCTCCAAATCCTGTAATAGTTTGAAATGGAATACCTACAGGCTCAGTAACCATTTGTTGACTTACTGCAGTAGCATACCCTGCACCTCCTGATGCAATTCCCACCTGAACTTGAGAAATTGTAAATCCAGTATTCCCATCCACACTTGCATCTACAGCTCCATTACTAGCTGTCTGTATATAGACTACATCTCCTACAGCCCAAGCTACAAAACTTCCATCATCATCTACAGCAATAGCAGTTTTTGCAGCTACTATTTCTGCTGAATCATTATTGTCAAGATCGACCTCTATTTCATTACTACCTGCAGTAGTAGGAATAGAAGGAGTGCCACCCCCACTATCATAACCAACTGCATGTATAGTACTTGAACCGTTATCAAAATAAAAATATGCTGCATCTAAAGCATTACTAGTATTAGCAGTACAAACTACTTTTGTTATTTCAGGTCTTGCTGAACTGGCATTAAAAGTCCAATTTGACCATGTTCCTTCACCAAAAGTAGTCCTTATTCCACGATACAAATCTACTTCAGCTAAAAATGTCCATCCTTCAGCCCCTACAGGAGTAGTTTGACTTATATAAATTCTAGCACCTGTTATCCTTGGATTCCAAGCTCCATTTAATGCAGAAACTGTAATAATAACTTCATCTTGGGTAGGAGTTATAAATAAACTAGGATCTCCTGCTGTAGCATTTCCAGACATATGTGTAACTGGACTTTCCTGTATACCATCATATATAAGGGAATAACCAGTTTCAAAATTTTTTGTGGCCGCACCTCCATACCATCCACCAGAAGAGGCAGAGCTATAAGTATATTTGACATTTAATACATTTACTGCAGCAGGTGCAGCATTACTGAAAAAAACATCTATTCCTTCAGTAGGGGCTTTAATTTCTTGATCTTGAACAAACCAACCACTTTGAATACTTTCTCCATTAGTTCCAGTTCCACTATACTTAAACATTGCTCTTTCTATATATCCATACCATTTATTAGTATTGAGAGAATTAAAGCTACCATCACTTATTCTTAATGCACCATCTGCAGTATAAAAACAAGGCTTTGCACTACCGCCTGTTCCTATATCAATAACACCAGCATTTGAACCAGAAGTACCCCACTTATCGTACCTACTACTATATAGCCATACTTGTTGATCATTATCATCATATAAAACTAAGTAATCATCGCCAATTTCAGGTATTGATATAACATATTCATCATCCTCGCTAGCATCCCAAAGATTATCAGTACCACCAGTCAAATCATCTAAAGTTAGTGTATTAGCATCGCTAACACCAGTAACGGTTCCAGAACTATGATCGGTAAGATTATATACTTTAGCTCCAACCAGAGCAGTAGCAGCTATGCTAGTAAATGCTGCAGCACTATCTTGTAATGTTGTAGCATGATCACTACCATGTGTATATGTTCCAGTAAAGATACTCCTATTATGACCACCAATTCTATCATGGCTAAAATAAAACAATCCAAATCCAGATACAAGAGTTCCAGTCCATCCAGTTGCCTGATCGTCCTCAGGAGTAACAGATACATGTGGAGTAATACCACCCATTAACCTAATCTTACCCAGCTCATCCACCATTACATCTTTAGCTTCAGACAATTCATTCTCAGCTATATCTCTAGGGTCTGAATTACTATTTAAACCACCATGAAACTGGACTATCTTATAAAGCTGCTTAGGCACTATCTTTCTCCAAATAGTCGGGAGAGGTATACACAACAGTCAGCGAACCGTCTGAACATGCGAGCCGAGAGAACCAAGGAGGAGCAGTGTAGTCCCTCTCCCAATTAAAGTAATATGCACGAATTTGGGCCATTATAGGGTGTCTAAGACCTTTTTAACCTTTGCCCATACCTTATCATCATCTTTTGATTTGGTGGCCTTTACGGCCACATCTCCGACCTTTATGAGTATAGCCTTTAATCCATGCTTCTTAATTGCTTTTGCTAATAACGCTTTTAACATATTATTTCCCCACTGCTTTATATATTGCTTTTTTAACTGAAGTCCAAATGAGGTCATCCCATTTTGTAGGACTTAATGCTACTACTTTATCTATACAGAGAATACCTATTAATATATATTCCCAATTAGCTGATATCCATAACATTTCCTATCTCCTTATTTATTGAATAGTTTTTGTACTATATTGACGAGAGCTGTATAGCTCGCTTTCAATTCTTTTATATCTATAGTGTGCTTCTTCAAAGCATTTATCAATCCAATTACAATTCCTTCTAGTCTAGTAAATGATTCCCTCATCTCCTTCTGAAGTTCGTTCTGTATGAACTGATTCTGCTTCCATATGAAGAATCCGAAAGCCATACACATAGCTACCGGTACTCCCACACGCTCTATTATTTCTACGAATGTTTCCATTAACCCTCAATTAATTCACCCCACAATGAAGTCCTACCATTTATTATTTGTACTATATGCACTGTAAACAACCCTTTCTTATAGAAGTCTACTATAGCAAACGCATGACTCCAGTTAACATCCCTATTGGCTAACCAGTCATTAGCCTTAGGGCTCATATCCTTCAAACAACCTATACTCCATGCAGACTTAGGGCCATCTTCGTGTGTTACAGAGTGCTGCTGTAAATCGTGCCAATGCCCATACATTATATTACAGCCCTTCTTTCTCAAGTGATTAGCTGCATGATATTGACCACCATATTGATGACCATGATAAAAACGGAGTTTACCCATCTTTAGGTATTTTCCGAATGGGTAGTATGTATACCCCCTATCTTTTAACCTTACGGCATTGGCAAACTTATACTGTGGTAGATATGGATACATTTCAACTGACATGTTAAGCCAGTTATCATGGTTACCTTCTGTAATATACTTCTCTTTACATCCAGCTTTATCCAGTGATTCATCTACCTGATCCATCCCCTTATTAACATCTTTTACATCTTGATCAAAACTTTCAATCAAGTATTCCAATGGGGGCTTCTTAATACGCTTGAACTTCCAAGCTGAGAAAGCATGAAACTCTCCCACATCTCCCAGATCTACGTAAGCATCTGGCTTTACTATCTCTATGGCTCGCTTGACACAGTTAATAGCCTTTTGATCGTGTAAAGGAAAGTGTTTATCTGGCGTTACTACTACCCTTTTGATAACACCCTTGTCCGATTTTGGCATATTGTTCTCCCTATTTTGTTCTCAGTTCCTTCCTTATCTTAGTAATAAGATATACTAGTGTAGCCATACCAACCGCTAAACTTACTACTTCTGGCAACCAACTCCAAAGTGATAGCCAAAATCCACCCATACCTGCTCCTGTTGTTTTAAGTGTCTCTTCCATTATATTCCTATATTATGTTGATACATCAAATTTTAAAACTATCATAAAGTGTACATCATTCATTGCAGCTGAAGGAGTAACGCTAAATACTATAATATCTCCCTGTGAAAATGTGTTCACTGGAGAGACTGCACCTGCAAAATCAAACTCATAACTTGTATCATCTACATCCATGGCTACTGTCACTTCTTGAGTTGCTGTAGCACTTGGAACTTCAGCACCAGCACCAGTACTTTTATGGAATCCAATTGCTGTACTTCCAGGAGTACCTTCAGATCTAGCCCATACTGTCTCTAAACTACCATCAAAAGGGCATATAAAAGATATTCTTTCAGCTGCACCAATAGGGGATGTTATTTCCCTCATATCTTCTGACCCTGGCATAGGCATATACATCTTTGTAGTACCTGAATTAAAAAATCCCACTCTTATAAAATGATACGCATTAGCATCTACATAAGCTTTTGTAGTAGCATCTGAAGCAGCACTAGGAGTATATGTACTTGCATCATTCTCCTGTAATGTAATTGACCCACCTGGAACACAACCAAGTATAACATCACCATCTATGTCTAATGTTAAATGAGCAACCGCAGCACCTTGGTCAATTGTTGATAATGTTGTAGCTCCTTCATCTTCTACTTTTATCTGAAACCAATCATTGATATTGGTATCAGTCCTTATCTTCATCGCTGGGTCTCCAGCAACATCAAACAAAAATGTTGGAAGCCCAGCATCTTGAAAGAAAATATCTCCTCCATGTGCTTCTAGGAATATATCATCCTTAGCTATTAAAGTCATATCTGCATCAGTACCAAAATTCTCTATACTTAAATGTCCATCATCTGCTACAGTAATATCAGTATAATTGCTTGCATCATAAGAAATCTTTAGCTGTGAAGATGTGCTAAATATCTCAAGAGGACTAGCAGGGTCTGTAACCCCAATCCCTACAAGCCCAGCATCAGTAATGCGAATACCTTCATCTCCACCATCATTTGAGATATAATTATCATTAAGTTTTAGATTCCTAAGAAGTAAATGATGATCTTTTGTGAGCGTATTAGGCATTATGTAAAATAAGTATAATAAACATTTTCATCAGCTATAGAAGCAGATACATAAACATCTCCTGTATTGTCTATATCTAAACTATAGAACTCTCCAGCTGCAAGCCTTATCCCTCCACCAGAACCATTTCCTGCAACCCCACTATCTCCAACATATATATATCCAGTATTGGCAGGATCAGCCTGTATATCAATTCTTTTGATAGCTACATCTGCTGCTGTATGTATCTTTTCTGCCGAAGTCCCAACATCTAAATCTCTATCACTAACCATACCAGTAATATCGTGACCAACTATACCTATAGCATTAGTGCCAGCAGGCAAAGCACTTGCAATATCTACATTTCCAATATTATTATCACCAGCAGCTATAGATGTTACATCTACATCTCCTATATCTACTCCACTATTAGCTGTAAGCCTTCCAATAAAAGCAGAAGTGTTTGCAGCGGTGGTTTGTACAGCAAATGTACCAGCATTGGTTACTGCATGAGAATTAACTGATAATGTAGCAGATGAAACTATATCTACTTGCATTTCAGTCCCATCAATAGCATTATCAATAAGCTGTACTGCTGTTTTAATTGCATCTGTATCTGAATCAATTGTAATAAGTAACGCTTCAATAGCTGCTTGGTCTGTTTCAATAGCTGTTAATGTAGTCTCTAGTGTATCTATAATTGTATCTAATTGTCCACCATCAGCAATATCTACATACAATGCACCAGCAGCATTTACTTGAAATGGAGCATGGTCATGGTCAACTGATACAAGGGATGCAAGAGTATCATTTCTAACACCAGTAGCTAAAAACCCACCATCACCTTCTGCATACTGGCCTCCTGTGGTTGATACAGCAAAGTTCAAAACATCTTTTACAAGACCTATATCAGTATCAATTGTATTTAAGTATGAAGCATTACTATTTGTAGCATTTCCAATATATCTTAATTGTCCATGTGCTGTACCATCTACATCCGCTGCTGTCCCTACAGTACCCCAATGAGTATCATCAGTAGCAAGAGTAACACGAAGCGTTTGTGCATCCATTGTTCCTGCATTAGTAGATGCTGCTGTACCTCCAAGTAATAGAGATACATCACCAATATCTATAGTAGGAGTTGCTGATAGGTATGCATTTACATCCAGACGATTACTAGTTACACTAACTGCATTCCCAGAATTATCAGCTATCTTTACTTTAGGATGTGGCACTACATACTCTCCGTTACTGCACTATTGCCAGGATTATAGAAAGCCTCTTTCTCATTTAAAACTAAAGAACCAGTCTGACCTTCTATTACCTTCTGCTTTGAATCATGTTCTGGCTCTGAAGCTATCTCTTTAACTTCACCTGCAAGCATCTTACTATAAAGCTGATCTAAATGCTTGATAAGTGAATGGGTAAACTTCATACCAGTAAATTCTTTAGGAGATTTTTTAGGATCAAGTCCAACTTCATCAGTAGTAGGAGTCCTCTGAGCTGGGGTTAATGCCGGCTGAGTAGGAGCTTCTGCATTTATAGATGTTCCTAGATCTATATTATAATATAATTGATCAAATAAAGAAGGTCTCATACTATATATTTATACCTTCTTAATATCAGTTATCATTTTGCCGACTTCCGTAAGTTCAGCTTGAGCCCTATCTTTATCTGCTGTAAGTTGAGTCTTTCTCTGTTCCAGATCAGATAAACTTAGCTTCTCTTCAACAGTAGATTCTGCACCTGTATCTGGGTTGTAAGACTTCCTCTCAAGCACAGTATATGCATTTTGAGATGAAACACCGTGTGTTTTAATACTTCCATCTTCATTATATACTGCATCTACTGCTGCTACTGCAGCTATTTCTTTGAATGATAACTTACTAGCTGCCTTTAATGTACTATAGTCTTTATATTGCATTTTATTTTCCTTTTTTTATTTAAGTATTAATCTTGACCTGCATATTCTATATACACTCTCACTATAGGTGCTGTACTTGGATCGCCATCACCACCAGTATGAGCAGTATCTGCAAAAGCTAAATATACATAAGTATCTGCCGTAGTTGTATCTAAAGTTGCAAGACCAGAATTAGTTGTCCCTTGTGGATCATAAGGGATTGCTGCATATGCTGTTTTAATAATAGCTCCACTTGCTACATTTATATCTGCAGCTGCTCCAGATGAAGGTGTCCATGAATTAGTTGCACCTGCTCCAATTATTTCTTCTGGATCAGCTAATGCAGTATTGTCCGATCCTGTTGCGTCAGAAGAAAGTATTAGTTTTAAAGTATGATTAGCATCAGAACTCAATGTTGTTACTACTGCTGTTGCTCTTGTAATAACAGCATATCGTGGAATCTTGCCTATTGGAGTTGCATGAGCAGGATCATTTTCAGCAGCCCCACCTAAATCACAGGTTACATATCGAGAATAAAATTGAAATCCACCATGAAAACCAATACGAGTTTCATAATTATTTTGAGTTACAGCATTATAACCTACGGCTGTTTGATAGCTATCAGTTGCATCAGTATCTGCAGTAGCACCAATAGCTGTATTACCACTACCAGTTGTAATAGTATCTCCTGCCTCTTTACCCATACAGGTATTTAATGATGCACTTCCCTCAAGTGCAGCCCCTGATCTGTATCCCATTACAGTATTACTATCGCCTGTTATACTGTCTGAAGAACCACGACCACCTAAGGTTTCATGCCCAACTGCTGTATTTTGTATTCCTGTTGTTAATCCATAACTACCATTTGCCTGACTCATTCCAGCACTATAACCTATAAGAGTATTAGCTGCAGTAGCAGCACCTGCAACAGTAGTGGCTACAAGTTTCCCTGCTTCATACCCTATAGCAACTGTACCATCTGCATTATCATCATTGACAGTATATAATGCATTATAACCTATTACCACACACTTATCAACACCTGCTGCTGTATACATAGCATTTGCACCTGCAATTGTATTAGAATGACCTGTAAGAGTAAGACCTGCTTGAAAGCCTATAGCAGTATTATCAGCACCAGCAACTCCACTCAAAGCGTTGACTCCAACAGCTGTATTATTACCAGTACCAGCTATTCCATCTCCAGCATTATACCCAATCGCTATATTATTATCACCTGAAGTAACTCCACCTAATGCATTATAACCCAGAGCTGTATTATATCCAGCTCCACTCAAAGTTCCATCCATTGTATAATTACCAATACAAACATTATATTCATTTCCTGCATCAGCACCAGCAGACCAATCCCCTCCACCAGAAAGCCTTCCTATAAATATATTATTATCAGAATCACTAGGATTTGTACCACCAGTCCGAGCCATTGCTTCATATCCAATAGCAATATTGCTATGACCAGTAACATTTTCTGCCATTGCAGTATATCCAATAGCTACGTTACCAGCACCAGATGTAAGAGCACCAAGAGCGTTATAACCGACAGCAATCGTACCTGCTTGGGCATTAGTTCCAGTGGCATCCATTGCATAATGTCCTATAGCGATATTGTACCTTGTATTTCCATCAACAGCTCCTGATAATAAAGCTGATTGCCCTATTGCTATATTACTATCACCTGCATTGCCATTCTCATCAAATGCTCCCATCGCATCATAGCCAATAGCTATATTATATTCTTCACCAGTATCAGCTGCATCCATAGCTTGATATCCAATAGCTATATTCCCAGTGCCAATAGTAAGAGCACCTAAAGCATGTCTTCCAAGAGCTGTATTAGTACTGCCAGTAGTAAGTGCATCAGCAGCATGAGAACCTATAGCTGTATTATAATCACCTCCAGTCAATGCACCTAATACATCAAATCCAACGCCTGTATTATAGCCTGCAGAACTCAGATTAGCATTCATTGCATAACTTCCTATAGCTGTATTATAGTTAGATGAATGACTGCCCCATGTACCACCACCAGCATCATACCCAATAAAAACATTATCCTTAGAAGCTAGAGCACCTGAGAATGTAAGAGTAGCACCTCCAGTAAGACCTGACCCTGAAACTGAAACTGATAATTCAAATGTTGCTGGATCAGTAGTTTGAGTAACTGAAGCTATATAAGCATTAGGTGGTATATTATTTCCAGTAACAGATTGCCCAGAAGTTAAATTTGCATTTGCACCATCCATAACTATAGTTGTTCCAGAAGTTATAGCACTTGCTCGTACATTATCTGTATGAGTAGCATCAGTATCATCCATAGCTCCATAGCCGATAGCTATGTTTCTTGAACCTAGAGTATGTGTTTTCAAGGCATTATAGCCAAGGGCTAAATTACCAGAACCAGTAGTAACAGCCTCTAAAGCCTGATTACCTATTGCTACAGTACCAGTCGCAGTACAGGCTCCAGTCAGAGCAGTAGGCCCTATTGCAACACAATTAGCTGCTGAATGTGATCCGCCCATTGAATGATAACCTATTGAAACATTATAGTTTTCTGTATCAAAAGCATCTCCAGCTCCAGCACCTATAGCCACATTTCCAATACCACTAGTTATTGCATTTAATGCAGAAGAACCAATACCAACATTATCAGTACCTTGCGTAAGAGCATTTAATGTTGAATAACCAACTGCTGTATTTCTCAATGCTCCATTCAAAATTCCCTTCATAGCACTACTACCAATACCAACATTATAACTTGAAAGAGCAGTTGCCCATTGACCACCACCAGCTGTATAACCCATAAAAGTATTATCTGTATTTGTAAATCCACCACCACCAACCATAGCCTGATATCCTACAGCAGTATTATTAGCACTTGCCGTATCTTCAAGCATAGTTTGATAGCCTATAGCAACATTATTAGCTCCACCTGCAAGAGCAGCTAAAGCACTTGCACCTATTGCAATCGTTCCATCTTCCGTAGCTACCCCTGTTCCCATAGCATTATTCCCAATAGAAACACAACTTACAATTGCATTTGTCGTAGCCCCAGCTATAGAATTGTATCCAATAGCTATATTATAGTCAGAGCCATCATGGTTTATATTTGTCAGTGCATTATGCCCAATAGCAATATTATATGATTCTCCTGCGTCTGCTAAATCTAAAGCATTAGTACCAATAGCTATATTAGAAGTATTAGCAGTGAACTTAAGTCCTGCACCATAGCCAAGAGCAATATTATCATCACCAGTAGTTATAGCTGTTAAAGCATTAGTACCGATTCCTATATTTCGTAAAGCATCACTTGTTGAACTATTTACAGCATTTTCACCTATAGCTATATTGTCTTGAGCATTAGTGTGAAAGGCTAAATTCTCACCTAATCCATAGTTATCTTTCGATTTATCTGAGTATATTTCTGCAGAACTTCCACCAGAGATACTTAGTGATGTTGAACTTATCATCTTATTAATCATCTTATACCTCCACTATCTTTACTGTATGAGCTGTAGTTGATGTACTCAGATGATTAAAATATATTGTACTACCTAAACCTCTTGGTATTGTTATAAATGTTAAACTACCACCTGGAAGTTGAAGATCATTAGCTATAGTAATATCAGTTCCTGAATTTGCTGAGAAGCTGAAATATATATCACCTGATGAATATAAACCTAATTGTCCCGCACCTGAAACGTCAACGTGAACTGTATTAGTTACATCTGCATTAGAGCCTGTTGTGCTAACAGCATTAACTGTCCATACACCACCTGGGCCACTTGCATTCATTGCCTCTTGTACTGTTAACTTATGTAAATCTGCCATTTTTGCCTCCTGCCCTAAGGACTGACCGTCCGTGAATGGGCTTGTTTATTGTTATTATCTCATTTCCTTAAAGCCCTGTACCATGTAAGGGCCACGTTTAAGAGCTGAAGTGCTCTTCT
>Ga0114906_1000919_pt1 | contig 15845 bp, 6 predicted proteins | sample MalvirDeepMed_M9_FD_89687 | JGI IMG/M metagenome (GOLD analysis project Ga0114906, IMG submission 89687) | Marine viral communities from the Global Malaspina Expedition - Malaspina viral metaG DeepMed_M9 | ecosystem: Environmental > Aquatic > Marine > Oceanic | place: Mediterranean Sea...
AATAAAGATAATTCTTGAGTTTTTTTATTTCCCAAAGAAGAAGAAAACGCATAATTATTATTTAAAATAATATAATGATTTAAAGTGTTTTTAAGAGCTAAAACATGAGATCCCGTGGGATCTAAATTGCCATGATTTGTAACAAATCTTTCTCTAGTTAAAGAAGCAGAAAGAGGATATACTCCTGAAATAACATCACCAAATTGAAAAACTGAGTTATAATCAGCTTTAGTTACTCCCTGAAAAACTTCGTAACTGCCGTCTTTGGTCACAAAAGGAAAAATTAATGAATCTGAAGGTCTATCAATATTAAGTTCATAAAGACTTAATGATCCTACCGGAGCGCAAGTTACATTGTCTACAAATGCTCCACTTTGAATATTTAAATTATTATAAAAAACTTTATGATCATAAACATCAAATTTTACTTTTGGATGCGCCTTGATAGTATTATGAAAAACTTCATTTTCTTTAAATCTATAATAAGGCATTGTAATAAATCAATAATCTAATCTAACTCTTAATGTTAACTCGTTTGATGGAGACTTCTTTAAAGGCTCTGATAGTTTAGCAACTGCTAACAATTCATTATCTGGGGAATATAGTCCAACCGTAGTGACATAAGAAACAGGATTGGCCATTGGATTATTTCCTTTTACCACAATTTGCGAAGAAGACAAATAAGTTGGATTAGAAGAATAATTAAATTCTGTATTATTTGCTCTGCAGAAATAAATTGTTGAATTAAGTTCTGTAGTATTGTTAAAGTCTATATTGTCATACTCAAATCTAATGGCATTAGCAATTTCATTAATGGTACCCGAAACTATTATGTCGTCTGCTGATCCAGTTCCAATATCAGTCACCGCGGCGCCCTCATTGCTAGTTGTTGGCGCTTGGCCTTGTATAACCGAACCAGTCAACACAACAATTCCGGCTTGATAATATACATGGCCTACAACGGATGCTCCACCATCTTCCGGCTCAGCAGAACTAGTATAAAGAAGGCCATAGTCACCAGACGGTGAATTGGTTAAATATTCTGTTTGAGCGCCATAATCTCCAATTGTTTTTTTGGCATCACGCAGCTCCAGATCCGGCATCTCAGTGGGCGCGTCGTCGGGATAATCAGTATAAAAATCAAATCTAAAAGAATCCTTTTTGATTTCATCTTTGGTTAACAATCTAGCGAAATTAATAAAAAAGCACTCAGTCATTTTCAGGCCGCCGCCCATATTACCGTCAACATCAAATTGCTGAATGGCGCCTGTTACATCATAACCAACAAGAACTTGAGCCATCTGATTGTAAATGTTGATTTTTTTAGTATCTTGAGTGTTGTTTGCATCTTGAAGTGCGCTTCCAGAAGCATATCCCGCAGTAATATCAAAGATATGATTTGCAGACGAACTTAAATAAGGATAATCGTAAACGGCTTCAAATATTCCATGTGCAAAATATTTAATATTTTCGTCATCATATGTACCAGAAACAATAGTTCCTGTAATAGGAATTGCTTCATGAAGCAGTGTTCGTGTAGTTGCTACGTCTTCCGGTAAAAGTGTTTTAAATGAATTTGCCATTATTTTCTCCTAAATTAGCTTGTTGTTTTGACAAAAGTTATTGGAACATCCAATGAATATCCTGTTGTTACTCCGGTTACTTTAACTGTTGAATTGATAACGCTATATGTGTTAGTGCCATCACTGATATTAGTGGTGCCAATTGTATCAAATAAATAATCGGAAGCTTTTAAGTTGTTACTGGCCAAAAAAGCAAAATTTATATTTGTTCCTCTTGGACCCGGTATAACTTCATTTTTTCCACCGCCTTCTCCAACGCCATCAACGTCGCCCTGAGTAGTCAACGGCCCAACCAAACAGTCACGAACCAATCCGCCTACACCTTTAGTAACATAATAGGTAGCTATTTGATCATCATCAATAAAAGATGGAGATAAGGCATTTCCGCGATGCGCTGTGATTGATCCTAGTCTATTGTCCATCTGTATCATATACTGAAGTTCAGTTAATTCAGCGGATAATCTATTATCTCCACTAAGCTTAGTGGTGTTTAAACCTTGATCAATACGAATAAATCTAGAGGTGGTTGGAATTGGTGTTGCGGCGGCGATTATGACCGAACCGTCGACATCACCAATATCAGTAGCATCAGTGGCATTCAGCAGATTCGTGACCGTCACCTGATTTACCACGACCAAAAACGAGCCGCTCGATAATTTAGTGTCGGGTGACATTCCGGTCACGTGGGCGGCTTTTTGGTTTAATACCAGCTGAGGTAAGAAAAGTAAATTATTATTTGTAAGGCTGATTAATCTACTCTTTAAACTGGCGCGGTTGTTTGTGAATGCTTCTAAAACAGGAGTTTGTAAAATTTCTAAATCAAAATACGCAGAACCGGAAGCAGCATTAGCATTATAACTACCATAATCAACTTCATCATCGCCAAAGGCATATTTGGATACTTTAAACGTTCCATCGCCTCGCGCTAATCTTTTTCTTCCAGCGTCGGTTAAAACCGCATCAAGAATAATATCACCTGAATTATCTAAAAAAGCCATATTTAACTCCCTATTTTGTTATAAATAGTTTTCATATACTAAATTTCTCATTTTTTGCAACTTGTTAGTTTAATTTAAAAATCTGTCACGTCGGCTCCGGGCCCGCTGTCCATTGGATTACCTATTGTACCTTCTATGTCTACGATGTCTTGAATTTTCTGTTCATTACCTAAAGTTGATGGATCAATGCCAACCTCATTATCTACACCGGTTTTACCAGGCTTATCTAAATAGTCAGTATTGGTCGTTTTGGAGAAATCTATATTAATATCAATTTTTTTGCCCGTTTTCTGTGATGTAATACGAACTTTATATTTTTTTAATTGTTTGTCATCGGGTCTTACATAACCTACAACTGCTTCACGTACGTCTTCATTCTCCATATATGCAATGGATCTCCCGGCATCCGGCAGTCGAATGTTTAAATATTTTTTGAATGATTTTTCATAAATCGATTTGGGTTTTCCTTCTGTAAAGTTATATATCTCTCTTATCACATAAGGAGGGAAACCACCTTCTTTTACAATTCTAACATGAAATATAGCTGTTGGATTAGAGATGTTTTCGTGAACATCTTCCAATCTAGCGAAATAATAATAATCAGTATTAGGCAAAATAACATCTTGATAGCCAGTGTTTTTGCGCGCATTTAATACTTTTAAATCAGAATTAATAAAATCAGCCCAACTAGTTGGTTTATTCGTTGTTCGATAAATAAGAAAATTACCTTGAGCATCATCGCTTTTATATATAAGATATCCCGGTATGTTATTTTCATTTTCTTGCGCCATTGCGTGAGCATATATTTTATCGTTGTCTGTATCAAACACGCGCACTGCTGGCATTCGCCGTTCCCCATAATTAACGTTTAATAATATTAGTATTTTACTATCGTCATCCTTATAAGGATAAAAAACAATATCTGGAGGCAGAGGAGGTTTATCCACCAAATAGGTTACTTTCTGCGGGACGTCGCTACGTGATAAAGATGTATTGTTATAATAAGGTGCTCTAACAACTAATGCTACAGGTTCATGGGGCGTACTTGCTACCACAGGTAATTTTAGGCGTTGGAGGTCTGCGAGGACAGAGCCGTCCGTCGGGTCCAAATTTATCTCATACGGGATCTGTTTTTTATTATAAGGAGATAACTCAATGCCCGTGGCTTCAGCAATAACCTTCGCGGTTTCGTCTAGGTAGTATGGATCAGTATAATTTCTCTCAAAAATATATTTTGTACCGATTATAAGAGAATGTGTAAATATTTCATAAATATATGTTTGGCCATAAAAAATTTGTGTATCTAAATAAGTAACTTCATCTAGCTCAGACAAATCTCCTGAAAACAAAGATGGCATGAAGATGCTTTGCACATGCGCTTTATCACCATTAGAATCTAATTTAAATTTAGCAATTTCATATGCCAACACTTCTGTATGGCACTTTTCTCCCTCATATATTCTATCTGGATCTAACAGTTTTTTCTTAAAATATTCACGTGTAGGTACGTCTAAGGCTTGTAACAGCGCTGTTTCGATACTACTTTCATCATTAGCACTGGATTTTAAGTTAGGACTTTTAAACCCAAATTTAACGTTTTTGTCGTCATAAAGATATTTTGTATGAGCCGCGGCATCTTTAAAAACACGAGTTAAATCCATAATTTGCAAATATGTCATGGTTAATGCAGTATTCGGCGGTGGTCTTCCATTGTGTAAAACAAATTTATGTATTGAAGATTCAGGGTTTCTAACGCTTGAAAAATAATTACCTAATAAAGACATAAAATTATCAGTAAACTTTTTATCTGCCATAAGTTTCATAAAAGCCGATTTCGTTCTAGGAAGGGTAATTTTATTATAGAAAGGAAAAACCTTAGCAATTGAATTGGCGTCCTTTAAATAATTTTTGCTAGATACAACAATATTTCTATAACGATAAGGAGCTAGCGCTTGAGATAAAACAGTTTCTGTTGGAAAACCCACATCAGCTTCCGGCTGCGGTAATGGATAAAGTTGAGAAGACGCAATTAAATTATAATAATTGCGAATAGAAAATTCCTCTGGGCTTACGCCTCCTGGGGTGCTTTGTCCCAGTCGAACTAGTGTTTCATAGTAATTGCTTTTTTTTGTGCGAAACGCATAATAAGTATATAAATTGGGTAATTGCAATTCTGTCATACTTGAAGCAAAATTTTCTGAATAATCAGTATAATAATTATATTGAGAATTTATCACCACTACATTAGTATTAAGAATATACTCAAATTCTGGAGATATTTTATTTGTGCCTTTTGGCAAATCGGTTACAAAATAAAGATGCCTTAGCAGATTAGCATTTGGGCTTTCTGGATCGGGCGGATTTGACTGTTTTTGAAACAAAAGCAACTTTTGTAAAAGATCGCGAAATCCGCCTTCGCCCTTCGCGTGATTTGTTCTTTCAAACTTGCCAATCATGTCTTTGGCATTAGAAACGTTTTCAAACAAAGGAAAGAAGGGTATGACATCTCTTTGCATGGAAGGACCATTTTTAAGCCAAAGACCAAACAAAACTTGATTTCTGATTCGTTTCCCCTCGATGAGGCCCGTCTTGAACCCGTCCGTCTTAAAAATTTCAGTTTCCCCCAAAAATTTCAAAAACTCAATATCCTCATAAGTCCATGAGCTTTTTAGAATTGCCGGAAATGTGGCAATAAAGAAAAGATCAAATGAAGGCTCATAATAATCTCTAAGGCCTAAACTATTTGCAAAAAACAGATTATTAATATAAAGATTACTTGCTGCATTGGTTATATCAAAAAAATAATTATATTTAAAAAGTGAATGGTTTTCAGCGAGTTCCACAGGAAAAGTAGCATTATCCATTAAGCTTTCCGAAGGATATTTAATAGAAAGATCTGAACCCACGGCCCAATCTATATAAAATTTTCTGCCAGTTATATATCGAAGCATATCAGGAATAAAAACAAATTTATCAGAAAAATTATAAGGAGTGACATAGTTCCATACATTCATGCCTGTATCAGTATTTTTGCTCATATCATCATTGATTGTTTCGTGGCCCTGAGCCCAATGAAGCTGAGATAGTGTAGTTTTGGGATCATTACCTTCTGGATCCGAATAAGCACCGTGCAATAAAGCATGCAAATCCAGCTTATCAAAATTATCAATTATGGTGTATGTATCGTTCATAAAGTACTAATATCCGACTGTAGGTGGCATTGTAGTAGGACTGCTAATGGTGCTCTCTCCCTGAACTTGACCGGTTTGTGCTATAAATCCTGCGGGTCTGTCCGTCTGTTTTGACCCGGCAGCAGCGGGCGCCGCGCCTTGGCGTTGCCCTTGACCTCGACTTTCTCCTCGTTCTCCTTGGCCCCTGCGCGCGCTAGCGACTTCTGTAGTATCGGGCACTCGCGGTCGGTCAGGAGGAGGATCAGATTTATCTACGATTGCCGCGGCAATTGCAGGTGGCAAATCAAAAAATTTAATTATTTGCCCACCGGGGGAAGAATCTTGATCTGTTGCCATTTGCCACGCTCCAACAATTAATTGACTTCTAGAGGCTAATGAAATATAGCTACTGGAATAATAATCTGTTTCATAAAGCATAATGTTATCCTTTCAATAATTAGTTAATTAAGTTAATATTGTTTAACCTCTTTTCTATCTTACGGCAGTGTCGGATCCTCCGTGGGCCCTGTAACAGGCGCCGCGTCATAATTTAACATTTTTATTATAGCTCTGCGCGTCGCGAATTCTCCTTTTAATTTCTCTGGGAGTTTAAGGCCTTCTACGAGTGGTAGAAGAAGAGGGTCATTAAGTGGCGAAGGCGGCCCGGGTGCTGTCCCACCTGATCCTGCATCAAGATGTTGATGGGATCCTTCTTTACTTGGCGTTGGCGCGCCTTCAACAGGACCAGCTGGGAAAAATCGCAGGATTTTCCACATTTTTTCTATTTCAAAAGGAGAAGGTTCACGCTCCAATTCAACTTTGGCTAGATATAGTTTTAGAGTTTCATATCCAATTAATGGTGCATTTGCGACGGGGGCGGCGCGGTCACCATCATCGCGAGACTCCCAGAGCGTGGGTGTTAATACTCCCAAGCGCTTCCCTATAAAGAAATATTTATTATAATTGTATTGATTTTTAAATAAATTAACCACTCTTTGATCTAAAAGCGCACTGTGTCTATCTTCTCCTTCAAAAAGTTGTACCTTGCATAATAATTGTTCTCCTAAAGTTAGTTGATCCAAAACAGCTTTGGTTATGGGGCCCCAATTCATAGATTTAATTAAATTTCTATTAGTATAAGAAGTTGGAGTTAGTTTTCCACTCACGGCGCCGCGGTCAAAACCTTTCAAATAGTGGACCCTTCCAAATAGGCTAAGCATCATACAATAAACATAATAATTATAATAATTCAGAGTGCCATCATCCGCAAACATCCAATTAAGCCATGGCGGATCCGCGAATGAATTCATAAAAGGAGGGTTAGTTTTATAAGAATAAGTTACATCACTAGTAGAAAAAAGATTGACTTCCCATGGAAGATTTTTATTGCTCCATATACCTGCGCCGGTCTGGGCGAGGTCACCCAACTCAATACCGCCATAAGTATTTCGCAAATATTTGATATCTTTAAACTTATATTGATTGTCTGTAGTTAACACATTGATTAAAGCTTTAGCTATTAATATAGGATAATTGTGAATTGAATCACCTTGCCATTCATATTGAGGATTTACTACTGAGCCAAAAGCGGGACTAATATTCTCCACTTGTCCTGCGGACGGAAGCCCAGGAAGTTGAGGACTAGACGGGTCAAATGGTTCTCCCCAATTATCTTTCCAGTTAAAGTCTATTGCTTGTTGGTCATCTCCTAATTTCTCCTTTAACATAGTATCAATGGTTTCATCAGAAACTAAAAATCTAATACCAAAGAATGAAAGAACTTCAGGAATTAATACCGGGAGCCTACTATTTGTTATTCTATCAAACAATCGCTTCCTTACTCTTTGAAAGTCTATTATTTCAAAGTCTAATATACCACTAGCATTATTAAAAAGATTTACCGAGGCACCCATAATAGGTAAAAAAGAGTAACTAAAATTATCTGCCTTTCCCACAGCATCTTTGCCGTTTTCACTCAAAAGTGTATCACGGTTAACGGTAACTAAATCAGCATATGCCTGTGTCGTTATTATTTTAATTCCTCCGCCGGCGCTGACCTGGCCGGCTCCTTTAATCCAATCAGTATAATTCTTTGTCTTAGACAAATCAATGAAGTTGTTAAAAGTATAATCAAATTTTATTACATATTCGCCGGCATTCTTAACATTGGTTCCTTTTATATAATCAGTATAAGTAAAACCAGACTCCTTTTTAGTTATGTTTTCAGATGTATATAATTGTAAAGATCGCGTAAACCTATCTTCCATTAAAAATAACAAAGATCGTACCTTTTGAATTAATGTAGGACTAGTCGAAGACAGCTTTAAAGAATGTCTAATATACATAATTGTGGCATAAAATGTACCGAGATCTGCGAAATCGGGACTAAAATTATCTTTAGGTTCAAGCTCCTCATAGCTACTCAAAGATACCAATAGATAAGTCAAAGTATCTAATTTTAAATACGGAAGTCCGCTAGAGGCTACAGGAAACGCTTCTTCTATACTATTAGGCACTTGGGCCGCCGAAAAGCCAAATGTAAAAGGCAGCTGCGCAAGAGGATCATTTGTTAATGTCTCTTTAACAAACTGTGGATTCATACGCTGTTGAAAATTATCAAACACATTTACAAACTTTTGTCTAGAATTGTCCTTTATTTTTAGTTCCGTATTTAATGATAGCTCATCTAAATCTTTAATAACTCGTCTTACTTGATTTAACCTCTCAGTTAAATATTTTACCAAAGGATCTCGAAATTGTAATACTATTTTATATGTATACGTATTATTTTCATATTCCAAGGCATCTATTTCGCCATCTGTAAATTCATAAAAAGATATACTTCGTATGTTGTCGACTTTTATATTATTTGTTACATTTTGCAACCTGAAACCTTTAGAAATGTTATTGTCTAAATAATCGGTAGCACCATAATCATCAAACCCCAAATCGTTGTTTCCCACTATCAAAGTTTTACTCATGCCTGTAGTTTTATTCAATCTAATTATTTCAAAATGAAATATATCAATTCGGTTCACAAATTCATCACCAAACGAAGATTTTAAAAAAGTTAATTTATCCAACAAACCAGGGAGCGACGTCGTTTCTTTTAACAAAGCCATTTTATCAATCGCAAAAATAAAATGTATATTATCTTTTGGTCTAGGGGAATCCATTACAGAGTCTTGTACAGCGGTAGGATTAATCGTAGGCCTTATTGAATAATTTGCTTCGGAAACAATACCTTTATTATTTACTAATTCGTCAATAGTGTTTTTCTTTTTGCCGCCTGTCCATAACACCTCAGAAGTACTAGCTAATAGTTTTGTATATATATCACTATTGTATACAAACATATTTTCTATTTTAGAGACACTTCTAAAATCCACAATTTTATCATTTGACTTTATATTATAATCAAGAAATGGATGAGGTTTATTAGGATCATGAGCTGTACCTACCATCGCGCGGTATTTACCAAGATTGGGATCCCCAGATTTTACAACTTTATGCATATGCATACTTCCCATCCAGATATCACCGGGTGCACCATACAACATGTTTACTTGTTCAACTAATTGAGTTGGTTTTGTGGCTCCCATTGGATATCCCGTATTTGGATCTTTATCCAGAGCATTGCTAAATGCTGTTGTTTCAAACAAAGTATGCTCTTTTCCTTTATAACTAAAAACATCACTAATTGTAAAAAAACCTGTTTGAGTTGGAATAGCTCCACCATCAAAAATAATTTCGCTGCCTATTGTGTTTCGAATTGGATTAATTTTGTGAGTCCACGATCCCGTCCACGTATTACCGGTGTGCAAAAAATAAACATATGCAAGAAACGTAGGATTTTTATCTGAGCTTTCGCCTGAAGGAGGTGTGTGTATAAGATGAGCTTGTTTTGGAATATTTATATATGGAACACTAGGTATGCCATTGTCATAATAAGTATAATCACTCAAATGGCCATTTACCGTAATTGGTGTATGCCATGCCCATGACGGCCAATCGGGCACCGACCAGCCCAGATCCGTCGACCCGGGTGGCAGATACTTTAACAACTGTTGCTTTTTCGTTTCTGATGACGCAACAAAACTTAAGAATTCATTTTTATCTGTAAATTTTTTTATTACAAGAAGAAGCCCGGATAACACAGTCTTTGTTTGTTTTTGAAAAGCAAGAAACTCTTTATTTTTGTTTTCTAAAAACTCCTCTTCTTTTAAGGTAGCCCATGATGTAATTGGATATTTAATTTTTATATTAAAATCAAACGTTAATTTTAATCTATTTGATTGTGGAGCAATATCTGGCTCACTGCCGGGCGACTTCTCAATGTAAAGATCAATAAAGCCACTTTGTTTATGTTTAGGCTGAACGGCTTTTTCAATTAAAACCTTTTTTAAACAAGGTTTTGGCATCGTCGTAATCCCGTTTAGCATTAACAAACATCTCCAACGTCAACCACAGGAAGATCTTCATATGGATCATTATTAACTGTGGGTCCGGACGGCGTATCACTGCAATCAAACACGCTTGCATTATAAATATTCTGATCTTTTAGTGTCTTGTCTTGTCGTATTAAAGAACAAGCTAATCGCGCGTTTATTTCATCATCCATTTCGATTATTAAGGGCATAGCTTTTTGTCCAAAAACCATTTTAGTTATTTCCTCTTCTCCGTCGTTTTCTTCAACTGTTGTGGTTACTTCAAACACCTCCACAGTAAAATTATCATTAGTAAATTCAGTATTTGCTTCTTCTACAGATAAAAATAAAAAATCTTTTACAATAAAAACTGTGCCATTCTCCAAAGGAAATTCTTGAAAATAAGTTTCACCAATATCGCTTAAATCGCCGGCATGACCTGTATCCAATACAGCTTCTTCAAATTCTGTATCGTTCATTTGTAAATTTAATTGTATGTTTAAAACTCGATCTATATCTTTATAAGGTTTAACTTTTGGACTTATTTTGTATACTGTGTCTTTTAAAGTACAGTTCAATTGGGGAACTAAGAGAGTTATATCGTTTTTTTGATAATAACTTGTTGAGCCGCTTATAATACCATTATAAAATAATACACTCCAAGCTGGATTATAATCATTAAAGTAAGACTTGGTACCCAATACGCTTTCTAATAATTTTTCAGCTTCTGCATAAGGAGGGTGAATTTCTGCTAATACACTATCTGGGCCATACAGTAACCCCATCATCTGAGTGTTTTGTAAACCTGGCATATCAAGTTGCCAATTGGGCACTTCAAAAAGATCTGCCAAATTATACAAAGTCGATATCGGATCGGTACCATATATTCCTCTTTCAGCGCCTATTTTTCTATTTTGAGTTTTTAATCGAGGAGTATTTTCCTGAATTCGTGGCTCCGTTTGAGATTGCTGTTCTTGAATGAGCGTACCACTCATCCATTTAGCGTCATACATTACTCCATCATCAGAAAAAGCATAATAAACCGGCCTAAATAAACCTTGTGCTAAAAGCTGTTTTCCGTAGCCTGTAAGTTTAAGGTCTAATACATCTTGTTGTTTATTAAAAAATTCCACTATGTCGTGTCCTTATTATAAATAGGATTAAAAGTGGTTATTGAATCGATTTTTGCCAATTCAATAAGCGAAAAGAAATCGTATGGCCAATTATAAGAATAAAGAAAGTCACTCGTATTATCTAGTATATCTTGTCTTGTAAAATCTTGTCCTTTGATTGTAGTTTTGCCTACAAGAGCATTATAATTGGTTCTGGCGCGTTTCTTCACTTTAAATATTGCCCATCTTGTGTTCTTTTCTAAAAAAGGATCCCTATTAAAATAAGATGGTGTAAAAGGTATTGTATTAAACATTCCCTCTCCAATTACAGGTAAAACATGAGAGTTGCTTTCACTTCTAACTTTAAGTGCTTTTCTAGCAAATGTAGGTTCAACATTTTGCCAAATATTTTGCAGATCTTTTTGATTTAAATCAACTTCATATTCTATCATAAACATCACAAACGGATCAACTGTAGGAAACGTTGGCGTCCCGCCGGTTGGAATTCCAGGCGGCAACGCCATGGCGCCGTGCGCCCAATCTAAATGAGGAGGAATTACATATTTATTCATCATTAAAATTAAATTGTATAACGATGGATCCCAGAGCTGCCACGGGATCAGGCCAACATGTGCAGCTATTTGTTCATAGGTGCGAACAGGAGCGAAGGGATTTCCTTTGTCTCCTTCGTTAAAATATAAATTATCAAGAATAATCTTGGTTGATTCCTTGTTTATTTTATAAGTTGTAGTTTTTTTCATAGAATTGTCATATTTGAAAGGAACCGCAATAATAGCTTCGCTATATGTCGTCATATCATTCCATTGCCCAATGTAAGTTTCATGACCTTGATTTATTTTAAGAACTTTGCCTAAATCATATCCCGAATTGTGTTGTGTCCCTAATGTAATTCCTTTATTAATTGGAAGTTCTCCATATTGATGCCACATGCCTTTAGCAGTCGTTCCCGCCGCCGCCGCGGGGATGGGGCGTCTGTTGTGCTCGCCGATTGAAATATTACTAAAATCTAATACCGGGCATTCCCAGCGAGGCCTAAATGATATAATCTGCTGATTGTCACTTTCGCCCTCCGCGCCGCGCTGGCCATGGGTTTGGTACAATATAGTGTTGTAATTATCATCACCTACATATACTGACGCAGATAATTGCATGGCATGTGCATAAGCCATAGCCTTCTTGCGGAAGGCGGCCGACCAGAGCGTAGAGGGCATCTGCGGAGAAGTGCCGTACTCGGCGGTGGACCACGTGGGATAATAAAAGGTGTTTAATCTATCATAAGAATGAGTTAAATTGCTTATAATCGTTGTTAAGTCATAAACCTGATCAGCTTCAAGATTTATAGATAGCCTTACTCTGGAATAGCCGTTATAATATGAAGGTGTAAATGGATCAAAACTGCTTCCATGTATTCCCGAAGGGCCCATCCGAAGCTCCCCGCTGACGGTCTCGATGGATCCAGAAGAAAATTCGCCAGTGTCAACTGGAGGTCCAAATGACGAACCATAAAGGAATGGGTCAATATTATAACCTGTAATTGCTCTATCATACATCGTAATAGAAGGAGTGTTGACTTGCATGCTGCTTGTAAGATCATAGTTTGGATACCCAATTTTCGCGGCGTCGCCGTGGGGGTTGTCAATTGCGGCCTGGCCCCACATACTAGTTTTAGCAGCTTCAAAGTCTGCGTCAGATACAATATTTGTTGAATTTCGCAATACAATATCAAGGGTGTATTCACCGGTCTCGCCAACCATAATCTGTTCCGCCTCCCAAAACGGATTTGAATCAATTGAAGAATAATTACTTTGACCTACAAAAGTGTACATTGTTTCAGCTAAAAAGTTACTAATGGCAAAAGTATATTTATTGTCGATATCGTTTAGACTAGCAGTTGAATTTATCCTGCAATGCGGATCTACCTCTGCATCAACAATATTCAAACGTCCAATGCTAATACCCAAAAGGGCATCAATATTTAATCTTTTATCAAAATTCCCCGAAAGACAGGTTTCCCATGCCAAAGAAGAAGTACTTTTTAACGAAGAAGCATCAGTAATAATGGGATAATCTACAGCAATACCAGATTTAATAGAATTAAATAATACTCCAGGGGCATAAAAAGGTTGTAGCGCCGTTCTTAAACTTGCCTGCCGATATCCGCTCGAAGCGCCGGCTAATTCAATATTACTCAATGATTCAGAAAATATTCCGCCTAATTGCACACAACGCTCCGAAGGGTAAAAACCATCATAAGGTAAAAACTTTAATATAGCATTGCAAACTAGTTTATGAACTGGTGTATTTTCATTACGATTATAATCAGACTTAACCAAAGTAAAGTATTTATAAAAATCAGAAAATGCGTATCTTTCCAAAAAAGAACCAACATCAGTATTGGTGTTTATAACACTAGAACCGGTTAAAGATAAAAGACCCGTTTCTATTTTTAGATTGTTTCCTAATACTCCTTTCCCAAAAAACTGATTATATCTATAATTAAAATAATCGAGGTCTGTTCCCGCAGCTACATAATCGTCAATTTTTTCACTTATTTTAAACTCTGGTAATATAATACCATCTTTAAGATTTCTAAATCCTTCTTCTGCATATTCATCATAGCTATCATAAAATGGCTTGGCCCCGGCAGAGGACGTAGCCTCCCAAAAAACATCGCCCACTGAGCATGAATATAGCCGCGCGTTCACAGAATCTGTTAAACCAGGAAACGATGGAAGTCCTTCCGTGCCGGCGGCGACCGACCCTGCGCCTGGTGCACCAGGGCCCGCGAGGCGAGTACTATATACGAAAGGCTCGCACATATCGCTCCCCACCGCGCCGCATTCGCCGAGTATCGTTCGCGAAAGTAATTTAATTCTTCTGTTATAATTTGTTGCAGGGATCACCCCGCGGTGGCCGGCCCAATGAAACAATGAATAACAGTTTTGAAGCTCTCCAACTCCATCTTTTTGAACGTTGTCAGTAGGGGTACCAAAGTGGGGAATGCTTGCCGTTACGGTGGTATAATCTAAGGACGCGTCTAATTTCCAAATACTAGCAGTAAGAATCCAATCAGGCGAGAGGCCCTGGTCACAGGTACCCCCACAATTCATTGAATTCGCATAATGCAAAACACTTCTATCTTGTCTTTCATCTCGCCAAAAAGTATTTACAAAATTAAGCCTCTTGCGAGTTCCAGAAAGATAGGTATATAAACCTTTAGGATATATTGTTTCGGAATAAACTACCTGAACTTGCATCATATCTTTAGTTTCTTCAAGGTATTTTTTATATGCAACATAAGGCGAATACGTAACTCTTCTTATCTCAAAACTAGATTTACCTACTGGCAACGCTACATCTAAGGGTATGTGCGAATATTGTTTACCAGAGAGCGTATCAGGTGCGTCTTTCAGTTCCTTTGTGTGGTCCGTGAAATGAGTTCTCAGGTTTCCAAGAGAACCTAGCGCCGTAGCAACTTCTCCTTTGACTGTACTTGGAAGACTGTATATTAACGGTTTAAACTTGGATGTTATAGGTGGTTCAGTAAAGTTTTTAATTCCATAATCTGGAATAACAGCTGGCTTAAGCATATCGGGCTCAAACATCACTCGGCCATGCATGTACCCAATTATATTATTGTTTTTTTGATGTCTTACAATTGGATGAGCTTCTTTTCTATAAAGCTTCCAGTTTGCTCCGCCATAAGGGCCATGGCGATGATTTAGTAAGCCGTTTAATATTTTTGGTATGCCGTTAAAATAGCTCGAATTGGAAGCTCCATCCACTAAGCCCCCCTGATAGGAATAATCGATAAGAGTAGTAACTGTCAAATTGGGATATCCTAAGAAATTTTCGCTAGAAGTAAGTGGTTCGTATATGTTTGTATTTAAACCAACAAAATCTACAGGAATAAATGCAGCCTGATTTGGAGGCGCGCCGTAATACCTATTGCCGCTTGAATCATAACTTCCAACATCCGACGAACTTACAAACGTTATATCAGTAGAAGCGTAATCAGCCTTTGCAAAATCTTTTTGTTCATAACCGTAAAGCGCGCTTCCTGTATAATCACTTACCATACTTGCTGTGATCCAAGCATATTGTAAATCTGTTCTTGGAATGGGATGTTGAACAAAGAAATTATCATAATCAAAACTAACAGAAGAGTTAACTTCATAATAAAAGCCGCCAGTTAAAAAGTTTAAATCAGATAACGCAGGATTAGCTGTGGCGGCCGGAACATCCAAATGATTGTTAAATTCATTTAAACCAATATCGCGTACTCCGTTGGCAGTACCAGCAGTTAAATCATCGTCTGTTGCATCTCCCATCCGCCACCATGAAATTAAACGTGATTTTTTTGTATGAGCATTTAAATTGCCCGGGCCAGCGCCTGGTGCTCCGTAAACCCCAGATGATCCTTGATATATTTCTTTAATATCATCTGCAGTTAATGCTGTGTTCCAATAACTTACTTCATCCATACCACCATCGAAGTCACCGAACCCGGGACTGGCGCCGCCGACCGTGAGTG
>Ga0114906_1000920_pt1 | contig 15842 bp, 1 predicted proteins | sample MalvirDeepMed_M9_FD_89687 | JGI IMG/M metagenome (GOLD analysis project Ga0114906, IMG submission 89687) | Marine viral communities from the Global Malaspina Expedition - Malaspina viral metaG DeepMed_M9 | ecosystem: Environmental > Aquatic > Marine > Oceanic | place: Mediterranean Sea...
GAAGAAATTTATAATGTTAAGAATTTTATTTATCAAAATATCTATAATAATCTTGTTCATATTTACAAATCAAAAGGAACAGAAAGAGCTTTTCGAAATATGTTTCGTTGTTTTGGTATTGATGATAATTTAATAAAAATCAATATGTATGCAGATCGGATCACGTATCCGCTAGAAACCAAATACAAAGAAACATCAGTAAAAAAGAAATTTGCAAATTTTGGAGTTCAGGGTCATTATGGCGCCACGATCTATCAATATAGTTCCAGTTATTCTTCAGATCCTAGTCCGATAAGTGGGTATATTAGTGGTTCTCACGCTGAAGCATCAACCGGTTTAGCTTTCACAACACAGGCAGAAATTATTTTTCCAAAAAAGTTTAACAGATCTTCTGTACACTATGTTTCAACTCCTATGTCTAGTTCTTTATTTGGTGCCCATACTGCTTTGGGTTCTGGTGTTGCAGACGAGTTTCGACCAGCTGCTAAGGATTTTGCAAATTTTGAAGTATATGTTGTAAAAGAAACAAGAGATTCTAAAAATGCAAAATTTATTTTAAAATCAACATCTGGTCTTCTCGGTCCTATTGAGAGTGCTTATATAAAAAATATTTATGATAATCAAAAATGGAATTTAGCTGTTCGCATTGCACCACAGGGATCAAATTTTGGCACAGTAGTTTCTGGTGCGGCAACAACATACATCGCTGAACTTTATGGCGTGCATGCTGATGCTGGCACTATACAAAATGAATTCTTAATAACTGCCTCTCTTGCTGGTGCCGTGGGTGAAAGATTTCAACAATATTCAAAAAGAATTTATATTGGTGCTCACAGAGAGAATTTTACAGGGTCTGTTCTCGTTTTAAGTGATGTTAAAGTTGGTTCTGTAAGACATTGGGTAACACACCTAGACAATGAAACGATTAAGGCTCATGCTATAGATCCGTCTTCTTATGGAGTTAAACATCCACAGCAGAACGCATATCCTTTTAATGTGGTGGGCCACAATCATATTCCAGTAGCAGAAACTTTAGCTTTAAATTGGGATTTTGATAATTTAACCGGGTCTACTGCAGGTGGAAATTTTGTAGTTAATGATTTTTCATCGGGTTCTCTTTTTGAAAAAGAAAATTATGGATTAGTTGGCGAAATAGCCAGGGTTAAACATCCAGGTAGAGGATTTGGTTTTAAGGCTAGTAGTACTGCTAGTTTTGATGTTGAATATCTGTATTCTTCGAAGATGCAGAATTTTGAAAATCTTCATAGTTCTGACATGATAAAGGCGCCAACAAGAGACGAAGTAACTTATACAAGAGAAACAAGGCCTATAAATCATCATTTTTCTTTAGAAAAAAGCATGTATCAAAATATCTCTGAGACGATGGTTGATATGTTTGCCACTATGAAAGAATTTAATAATTTAATTGGTGATCCTGTCAACAGATATAGACAAAATTATAAAACTATGGAACATTTGAGACAAATGTTTTTTCAAAGTGTGGAAAATGTTCCAGATATTGAGAAATATCTAGAATTTTATAAATGGGTCGACCAATCAATATCAGATGTGGTTGATCAACTTAGGCCGGCCACAGCTAATATTTCTGATGATGTTAGAAATATTATAGAAAGTCACGTACTAGAAAGGAATAAATATAGGTCAATAATTCCATTTGTGGAGAAAAAGCTCGTCGATCCAGAGAATATTCCAGGAGTAGCAGGCATTAATGAGCTTTTATATAATTGGAAATATGGCCATGCAAATTTGGGTTCTCAGACAGCATCGTGTCTTTGGTGGAAAGATAGAATAGAGAGGACAGATGTAGCAGTTAGCACAGGTGATGCTGCGGTTGATACTGACAGAGAAAAACTAAGAAAAGCAATTAATACTGAAACTTCTGGAAGCACATATGCTTCTAGAAAATTAGGCAAGCCCTACAAATTAACGGCGCAACTTAGTCCCCCTATTCATGCTGGGGATAATTATCATTTAAATAAAAAGATGGATTTTTATTTAGGCACAACAACCCCTAACAATACTGATTTTATAAGAATTAGTGGATCAGATGTTAATTTTGGAGAAGATTGTGGAGATGTACTTAGACCTCGTTTGATTGTTAACAATAATGTATTTGAAAAGAAAAAAGCAAGAGGGCAAGCAGATATAAGCAATACTAATCAAGATCACGATATTGATAGTATTGCACCATTTAGTATCTATAGTAGTTCTGTCGATGCACCAACTGATTATAAATCTGAATTATTTGATCAGTTTAAACAAGGCGTAGACATAACTAACTTGCACTCTGATGCTTATGGGGACGATAGAGAAATACCAATACAGTCTCCTTTTACAGAATACCATGTTGGTGGCCACTTTCATAGGCACGTTGAACTTAATCATAGTGAAAGTTTCGGTATTTCTATAAAAAAACCAAAAGCTGGGGCGGCCCAAGGCGAAGGTTTGGACGAACGAGGCGATAGAATAGAAGCATTTTTTATTACGGCATCGAATGGAGAATTATTTGTATTAGGTCCGGACCAGGAAAGCAACGAATTAACTACTGGAAATATTTTAAAGTTTAAAAATTCTCTGACAGGCTCTATAGCCGGCCGTGCACATGTACTCAGGGATCCGTTGGCCAAGCGCCCGGTCAATATAAGAAACTTAAAAAGCACCACAGGAAGTCTTGTTTTGGGTAATTATACTCATGATTATGAAATAGTACAAGGAACAAGTGTAGAGGTTAGCCCAGTTTTTCTAGTAAGAACGGGATCCGTGATTGATTTGTCAGTCTCGGGCACATCGGATGCAGTATCAGGTCTTTACGACAGAACAAAAATGTATCGCCCAATAAGAAAAAATGTAATTATATCTAGATTCTCGGCGCCTGGTGACCCTAAAACAATGGGTGATTCTTTAGGTGGCCCAGGATTAGATTTTCAAACAACACAATATTCTGTATTTAATACAATGAATTATAGGAATTTGTCGGTTAGATATCCTTTGGATTCATTTTTATCTTTTACAGCCCAGAAAGATTATGTTCTGAGCAATAGTGATACAGCTTCTTTCCATAAAACTTATAGAAATACAAAATATTTGCCCACCGATGCAGACACTTATAGTGAAGTTGGTGTTAGAGATCAAAATAATAATGCGTTTATACAAAGACAAATTCCACAATCTGATATGGGTTATGCTTGGATAACTGCCTCAACAACAGAAACGACTTCTTCATTTATAGGGTATGCTTCTGATTATACTATTCCAGTAGGAGCAAATACGGGATACCAAACTTCATCTCATGCTAGGAGCCAGGATCAAACCGCATTGACTTTTATTAGTGCAAGTGATATTGGAGTTGGTAAAAACTCATCAGATACTGCTTTTGTTATTGGAGATAGAAATTATTTTACAAGTGTTGCCCGCGCTGGCTCATTTGGTAACTTTATACCTGTGGGCTTCTGGGGGTCAAATATGCTCATCAGAGACCCGGTTCGTAATGCTGATGACAACATTTTAGGTTTTGATCCGGATATAGGAACGCTTAGACAAGGAAGCGATGCAACTTCAACTAATTTTAATGCACAAGACATGTCCGGATCCTGCTATTTAGATACAGGATCATTAACTAGGATGGGTTATTTAAACGATGGCCCGCAATTTGGTGTAGGAACAGTTAAGAAGGGTGTTGCAGCAGTAAGTGATGTTGGCCATGGCCGTTTGATTCAGGGATCTGCGTTATTATTAAATGCTCTAATACATAATAGACAAGGGCCATATGGATGGCCATCTTGGAAACAAATTCGCGTTGGCCAAGATAATAAAGTTGCAAGGTTCTTAAGAAAACACAATATATATGCTCCTGTTATGCGCGGTCATCTTCGTATCGATTATTCGCCTAATATAGTTTTTAATAGAACTACTACCAATACAAAATTATATAATCAAACTGTTGGATATTCATGGCCTGACAATATTAAGACTATCCCCCGGGGATATAGACGTTTAGATAAACTAGCGCCGGGATCCCGCGCTTTACTGGCTGCTTCATCCCCGCGCTGGCGCCAGGACACCCACGTCGATACGCAGAAGTTTAGATTTACAGAATCAGCAGCTATTGTAAGTACAAACGAGTTTGCAGGTGTGACCACACGACTTGGAGAGATATCTGACATTACTGACATTACTGATATTAGGCGATGGGGCAGACTGATGGCAGTAAGAGAAAAATCACCATATTTCCCAGATCATAAACATCAGATGTTTACCAATAGAGCATTCAACGAGCTTTTGGGTATTAATCGTTACACTGAGTGGACGATAAGAAAAGAATATGGTAAACAGATTAAAAATTTGTCTGAGATTTTGAAAGCGCAAAATAATTGGGATCGAGCCGATGAGATTGCTAACAGCCCGGAAGCAATTGCGGCAGGCCTTCGGATCGGCGGCCACGCGTTCCGGAACGCGTCAAAATTAAAAGATTCCCTGCATATATCTTACAAACAAACAGTTTATCCGGTACCAGAAAATTCTTTAAAAAAGATAACAACAAATAGATTAAGATTTAAAATTGATTGGTGGTTTGAAGAAGAAGATTTAAGATATAGGGCACATAGTCCAAATGCTAGGCATGATCATCGATTTGAGGAATGGTCTATACACAGTGTAAGTGGCGCAAAAAGTAATATGCCAGATGCTATATTTTTTAGAGGTGGTAGAGAAGAAGTATTAGAATATGGCCACGCATATTTTCCGGATACCGGTGACTTGATGGTGCGAAGATCTAATCATGATTATACTCAAAACCCGGATTACTCTGCTAATGTACCAGATCCAACAGCTAGCCATGCATGGTTTGATGCGCAAGGTTCCCCACAACATCCAGTAAGAGGGATCGGTTTTGTTAATACTTTACCATTTGGAAAAACTTCTGGTCATCCACATTTTATTGGCAGGTTACCATCTCGAAATACTAGTGATTATTATTGGGGGTTTTATTATGATAGTAATGCTTCTGTGGGCCCTGAAATACCCCAACAATGGGCTTATTCTTCATGGGCAGCTAAAGCTAGTGATCATTATGTATCTGGGGCACATAGAGTTTTATTTCCCTGGCACCCGGAGAATCATGGAGCAAGATATAGAAATTCAGCTTGGCCATTGGATGCTCAGCCTGGTTTTGGAGAATCAGGAGAATTAAACTTAGGTACGGATACGCCTGGTAACTGGGGACCTGAAGGTGTATTAATGCATAATTCAAACTTTTTTAGATCAGCTTCTAACCCGGGCGCCTATTCTTATTCGGAACAAGGGATGCATGATTATGATCCAAAGCCTTCTCCGGTTTATGCTAGAAAATTTCCGGAGACAGCTCTATCTTATAATTTGGTTTTCGCCAGCAATGATAAAGCCGATTATGATGAAAAAGGTTTTGTAGTATTTCCATATGGATCTTCAGCTAGTGCTCCCGACGCAGCTGCAACTGCCCAATATACAGGACCATCTAATGAAGGTGAAGGATTTGTCATATTTCAATTTCAATCCAGTTCTATTGCAGCAGAAGACGGCTTTCCGAATGATAATTTAGAGCGCTTAAATACAGGAAGTTTGGTTTTTATTAATTTAACTGGAAATGTCTCTACCCCTGCAGATGTTTGCGAAGCGTTTGTCGATACTGTTAATTTTGAAATGGGCGCACTAATAGCCGTAAGCAACAAATCTCTCAGTCGAAAGACCGCGCACGACATGTTTAAAGGATTTTTGGAAGTTAAGCAGTTAAAAGATAGTTCTGGTAATTTAACTGCTACAGCTTCATTAGTTTTTAAAGATTCTCGTGTTGCTGAGAATTCAGATAGACCAAACTTATATTATGCTGGCGATCCTGTTCCTAATAATTATATTTTTTATCATGCGGTAACAAGCTCAGGAGCAGCGAGAAATCCATTTTGGATCCAAGGCCCGGTTGGCACTACTAGGCTTGGTGGCGCCGCGAAATGGGAAGCAGGTAGTCAAGCCGGGACTTCTCCTTTTCCATACAAAAATTATGATGATTGGTTTGAAGAAATCAAGCATATGGGGAGAGATCATTCCCAAATTCCCGAATTCAGAATAAGTCCATTAATGGAAACTTATGTTAATCGGAGTGCCCAATCAGATCCGTTTTGGTATGGTCCTTCCTGGGCAAACTCACCGGAGAAATTATTTTTATCAGGGGCTAGTTATGAATATCAAAATTCTAAACAAGAAAGCTTTTTTAAGGTTTATAGTAATTCCGAATTTCTTAAAAATTTTCATGTTATTAATCAGACTTTTGAACAAAGTGGATTTAAAAAGAAAAGCTTAACACTTAAAGCCAGAGCCATAAAGAAACTACTTCCTTATAAAGGACTTTATCCAGTTCAAAGAACATTACAATTAGCAGAATATTTTAGTTCTTCATATGCTGCAAACACTAGCATAACAGATCCTAGAGCTAATAAGTTGGGTAGTTTTAGAAATTATATTACTCCATTTTTTGCTCCTGGTATAACATATAATTCAATTAAATCAGGCATAGAAGTAGATTATCCAATCTTTGTACCCAAAAAAGATAGAACTTTTAATAGATTTGCAACGAGATTTAAGGCAAATGAGAACAATTGGGTTCAAATTGGTGATTCTGCTGAATGGGGATCATTATTGACTGGCGCATTATCACCTACTAGTGATGACGCAACCAAAGATAAGGGCCTAACTTTTACTGCTTGGGTCTATTTTGAAGATTCCCAGAACCGTGCTTTAGATAATGTTACTGAGGATAATTGTTCTATTATATCTTTATGTGATAAAGGGGGCTATTATGATGGTTTAAGATGGGTATATGCTGGCGGCCAGATGCGCCTTTATTATGGAAATGATGCCAGTAATCATGCTTATTATAATACTGGCGACGGCGGCGCAATGTGGCAAACTAATACATGGTATTTTATAGCAGTTACAAAAAGATTTTCAGGTCCGACCACCAAGGCATCGTTTTATGTCAAGTGGCCTGCTGATGGGTACGGCGCCGAGGTCTCGCAATATCAGGGCTCTGCTGTTACATATGCCAATGTTGCCGGTACTGTTAACGAAAATACATTATTTGCTGGCAGTAAAAAAGGAGATTGTCGTATAGGAAATCACCATTTTGCTTCTACTACAGTAGTACATAGTGGTAGTAGCGGTTCCGCCAGTGGCAGAACAGGTCGCCTTTTTACATCTGCAAACATGTATATAGATGAAGTCACCATGTGGAATACCGCCTTAGATTATTGGCAAGTAGCTGCTCTTGCTGGCGGTGGTGTAAAGGCTATAGGCCCAGTACAGCCAATATCTGCTGTGAGTAGTAGCATGCATAGCCATTTGATTGGATGGTATAGAATGGGCGATGATACTGGCTTTAATAGAATTGAAGTTAGTCAGTCGAATATGACGGATGGATCACCAATTTTAAATCATGCTGTGTTTCACAATCCACAGCTGGGCCGGCCCCGATATCAAGCAAATTTTAGAAGTGGAGATGTTGTTTCTGGAAGTGTTAGCGCTGCTAATATTAGCATAGCTAAACCTAAGTTTGAAGGTTTTAAAGATGATATTCATGGAGAGGGCAATGATGCTCATACAGCTGCAAATACCGCGTCTTTGGTACAAAAAGGCTACGGTATAGCTGATGTAACTTCTTTAACGATTAGGTATAGATCCATAGATAATCCCACTATAGCTGATGCAGACTTTGCCGTTTTAAAACACGAAAATGGGAATAATGCTTATTTAACTGGGGCATTGAAATACCCATCCTATATTACAGGATCAAGCTTCAATGAAACCTCAGACCATGGTATACCTAGAATTGGTTCTGCAAGCTGGGGAGATTTAGGTGGGAGGACAGGCACAGAAGATGCTGATAGCTTAAATAGAACTTTTTGGGTTAATCAAGATGCAGGTATACAAAGAGTTGAAAGAATACCTTTTGAAGCCATTGTTGATCCTAGCTTACTAGAAATTAGTGAAATAACTAATTTAAATGATGTTGATGTAGATGTATTAACAATTTGGGACAATGAACCACATCCAAGCGCTTCTTTGCAACCAACATGCGGCATGAGAGCGACCACAGGAACTAGTTGGGAACAGCGATATCGTTGGACCGGTACCGCTATGGACGGATCATACCCAGCTCATTTTCATAATGCAGTGACGTCATCAGCCCTTACCTCTAGTATAAATTTGACAGAACTCAGGAGAATAGAGGGTCAAGGAATTGGGACTCAATATAAGTTAGCAGCTAATAATTTTTATGCCGAAAGTATGAATTTCTTTTTAGAAAAGCGCCACCCTGTAATGTTGGCAACTGCAGATACTTTAGATCATGATCCTACCGGTGAAAGAAAAGCTTATGAAATGACTATTGAATTGAATCGTCCTCTGAATGGAGATTTTCCAATATACAATAGGGCTTCCGCATTTGGGCCTCCTGTTGACGGTGGTCATGTTCCATATAATGAAATGATTTCTGAAGCGGGCCGCGGCCGAGGCACTCATGGATTTTCGCCATTTACTCCACCCCATTATGATGGCCGCGCTATCGTCACATTTAGGTTTGCGCCTGGATCGGGTAGTTATACATCTGATGGTGGTGAGTTATTAGTACAAAAAGTTTTACAACAGATCAAAGTATTGGATGGTATGGATGAAACAGGACCAAAAATACAATTTTCTAGATTGACAGCAATAACTGGCGCTACCGGTGAAGGTAGATATTCTACAAAAAAGAAATTAGCTACAAATCCAACACGGGAGCTGGGCGTCTTGGGGGCTTTATCATCTTTAAATAAAGTACATGCTATGCAACTATCTGCATCGATTGCAGGATTAAGTTTATCAGAGAATGCACTTATACCAAGTTTTCAGTCAGATGATGTCACACAACCTTCTATAAGACATAGTACGGTTTTTTATCCAAGATGGGAAGGACCAAGTATTACATTTAAGAATTCAGCAGCCACTGCTCCAAAGCCAGCTGGCTTGTCTACCACAAAAGGAATGTGGCATCAATATGGCTTACCGGGCGAAACAGCCACTTTACAGTTTCGAGGCCCAGCCCAACGTCGAATGTCCCGCCGCAAAAAAGGAGATTTAGCGAAACTTTTAGGTCTTCATTTTAGGGAAAATGGCGAAAAAGTTGAAGGAACAGCTAAACCACTAGGAAAAATAGCAACAGAAAGAAGCGTTTCAGAAGCTATTATTGCAATACCTTTTAGATATTCTAAGAAATATATACCTTCTCATAATCTCCCAGCCGGCCGCGGCAATTCCCGGGTTTATGGTGTGACAAAAGAATATTTTACTTTACGTCATCCTGAAAGGCTTTATAAATCAGTTCATGGTTTTTCTTGGCGCCTTCGTGATGCAAAAGAGTTTAAAAAGGATGTGATCGAGGAAGTGGAACAAAAGATAGGAAGGGAAATCCCATCAGGTTCGCCATATAAAGAAATGGCACGCGCTATGTTAGATTATGTCTTTCCGCCAAGCATGAATTGGATGAAGTATAGCGATCCATCTAGTAAATTTGTAGCACCTTTTCTTTATTTTGTGCTTCCATTTCACACTAAATTTTCCGAAACAGATTTATCGCAGATGTGGCAAGGATTAATGCCAGAAATTGGTAGAAATACTTTTGATCGGGACAAAGAAGATATTGTAGAAGAGCAAACGATGACTATAACTTTAGAAGATAGTGATTGGTCTGGTACCGGTGGACAAGGCCCATTATTGCCAGACTTAGATTCTCGCGATGCTGAAGAGATAAAGTGGATGGTTTTTAAAGTTAAACAGAGAGCTGAAACTAATTATTTCAATAAAATGAAAAGAGATAGATTACCCAAAGGTCACCCACACAAGCTTCCAACTATAAATGAGATAATGGAATATGGTTATAACTGGCCATATGATTATTTCTCATTGATTGAACTAGTTAAAATTGATGCAGAAACTACTTTCGGTTTAGACGTACCAGAAGAAGAGGATTAAAGTAAAGTGACGTTTTTTAATAAGAAAGAGGAAGTTATAGAAATACAACTAACTCAATATGGTAAATATTTATTATCAAAAGGCAAATGGCGCCCAAAATTTTATACTTTTTCTGATGATGATATAATTTATGATCCAGAATTTTTACAATTATCAGAAAAGAGAAAAGAAAGTAACGAAAGAATACAAAACACAACACCCAATCTTAGGGCAGTATACGATCATAGCAGTGCAGAAACTCGGGTAATGCGTTTAAATGGTCATATCATTGAAGATGATACTTCTGGTCGTGCAATGTTAAAAAGTAAAATAGGCGAGATCCCATATGATGAAATCTATGGAAAAGATTTCATCAATGATTTAAGCATGTTACCTGATAACAGAAATTTAATTAGAAATTATATAGGAACTTCAGAATTGGGTAATCAGAGCCCTCCATCATGGTCGGTAATTAGTTTAAATGAAGAAATATTTAGACCAAACATACAGCTAAGTTCGTCCAGTCCAAATGTTGGATTGAAAGTTCCTCAGATAGAAATGAATATTGATGTTAATATATATGCAAGAAAGATGGGTGAAGAAAACAGAGTATCTGATGCTTTTTTTAATATGCAGTCTGGGGTTGAAGATAGAGTATATTTTAAAGATAATTATGAAATACAGATTGAAGACCGCGCTATAATTCTCAAAATTGAAGAAGAAAATGTAAAGCTTGAGAAAGAGAACTTTGATATAGAATTTTATTTAGTGGAAGATGAAAGAGAAGTTGTTACGAGTGGAGATGAAACACGAAAAGAAGAAACACTAATAAAGTTGTTTTGCACAAAAAACGATTTTGAGACAGTCGACCAAGTTGATTTAATTGATACTTATTTAGAAATCATTTATGACGATGATATTCCTCCCGGGGAATTAATTCGGGATAATGGCACAAATGCAGAACGACAAGGTGGAATGTATCTGCCAAGAACCGGCATCCCGAGGGGTGACATTAATTTAGATAATGAAGAAGTTTCGGGAGAAACTAGAGATAAAACCGTTCTTGGTGCAAAGCCTTTTGGCACGTCTACTACAATATTGTTAAGAGAGGAGGAAGAGGATACTTTTGATGACGATGATGGCGACGGAGGAGTTTGTGATTAATGAGCATAATAGGTAAAAAATTTGTCAATTCTGCAGCAAATCAAATATTGCCACCAGTTTTCACAGATTCTATTTCGATTAATAGGCATGACGATCAGAGATTTTTGTTACAAATAAAATCTTTTATAAAAGAAAGGTTTCGAAGAGATAGCGCCGCGGCCTCTCTTTTTATAACGCCTGATACTTTGCAAAAAGCCCTAAATCAAGGAGAAGATTATAGTGATATGGTTGATAGCGGGCTGTCCCCCGACCATACAGGTACAAACGTTTTATTCTCGCAAAATGAAACTATACGTCGTATATCGAGCAATTTAAGGGTCGCAACAATTATTTGTACTAGTAAAGAAGCTAACGAATTGGTTAAAAATCAGATTATTAATCGACTTGGACCATCGGCCAATATGCCTACAATTCAAGCGATTGCATTAGCAGCTAGCGGAAATACGACTTCTGAAATATTTTATCCAACCTCTGTGGGGACATATGAAGGAAATGGTATTATTGCATCTTTTGAAGCTATACCCGAGGCATTTGCACCGGGTTTGGAATCCAAATTAACAGAAAGAGATGAAGGTGGACAATACTATAGAATTCCAATTGATTTTAATTCTGAGAAAAAATTCTTAAATAATCAAAAATATATATCAGTTTATCAGTTTATTATGATACATCATGACATAGATATTAATGGAGATTTGGGGGGCTTTAAGATAGAAGATTTAGAGCTTCTAAATCAATTACGTGGAAAAATAGAACATACTGTTATTTTTGAAGATGGAAAAATAAATCCATCTTCTGAAATAGTTGTGGATAGAAATGGAAGTTCACACTTGGGTCCTTTTGTAAGAGCTAGGGTATCATATTTAAATAGCGAATTTTTGAAAGGTGCTTCATTTTTGGGAGACACAGACGAAAATGGCAACAACAATTATACTGAAGATGATATGCTTTTCATAAGAAAAATACCAAATTCAAAAGTACAAGATCACAGATTCTTTCGTCGAGGAGCCCAACAAGAGTTTATGGGCAGAAGAAACTTTGGTATAGGGACGGAATATCCGTCAATAAGCGCCGAGGGACGCGACAGAACTAGAATAACTGGCACCCGCCGGAGGCGACGACGACATCGCGACGAGATCCTCACCTTCGATATCAAAGAAGATGTGGATCCTTATACAGATTTTACTCCATATACTGACCCAAGATATCAGAGTTTAATAAAACCATTTCCTAATTTCAGAGAAACAGCTCGCCAAATGAAAAAACAATTAGATTTTAAGAAATCAAAATTTCCAAATATTGGTCTTATTGCAAATCATGATAAAGTAAATGGCAAAGTATCCTTGCATATTACTATAGATCAACAACAGATTATGAAAAACTTTTCTAGGCTTGGACATTTGTGGGATAAGTTACCTAAGTTTGCTCATTTTTCACTTTTATATCCTAAAAGAAATTTAAGACTCTTATCTGTTAAAATACTTAGAAGGCGTGTACACGACGAAGCATATCGAGCAAATGATTTTAATTTACCGGTAAGGACAAATTTTGATGATAAAGTAGATTTGGTATGCCATGGCGGCGAACGCGGAAATGCTTCTAGAGGAAGAGGTGTGTCCCGGGGTCTAGTTGATTCAAGCTGGAGCGAAATGAATGACAATAGTACGTATGGTACATTAGTTGAAACGTTTGATCTTCCGGAAGAACAATTTAAAAATACTTACAGAAATGAAATAAGAGATATAGATTTTCCGGAAAGAATTGATCAAATATATAAATCTTGGGTTTATTCAGGTACTGGTTTAATTCATGAACCTAATCCTGCCAAATCGTATGCAAAACCGGATGATGATGAAAACGATCTACCAATAAATGGGTTAGGTCTTCCTTGTTTTCCATTTTATAGAGTTTTGGTAGGCAAAGATGAAAGTTTTCAAGAAATAACTGATGGAGTATATCAATATGGTATAGAGATGACTTATCTAGATCCTATGGCAGAATTTTTCCAAATATTACATACCATGGTAGTTGACGGAAGAAAAATTGTTGAACAATATTATCAACAATCATTAATTCCTGCTGGCGGCGGAAAAGAATTTTTTGCAGGCCCCCGCGCATCGGCAATTGATGAAGAAACAAGAAGGGTAACTTCTCCAGAACATGGAAGTTTTAATCACATAACTGGAAAGTTTACCATTTCTTTCATTGGTTTTGTAAAAAGAAATTATGATTCCTTTATTGTTCCAGCTTTAAATTATGCTGTTGTTTCAAACGTTTTGTTTGCTAATGAAGAATTTAAAACCCAAATGCAAGATTTCGACCAAGAATATATAAATTATCAAGCCAATGCCATGGCATTCAAGGGGCACGAAGGAGCCAATCATGTTAGCAATACATTTGATAAGATTACATCTTTGCTAAATCCGAATAATACAACTCCAGAACAAATAGGCGAAATATTAAATTCTTTTTTGTCTTTAGAGAGAGCAATAGAAGAGTTAGTAGATGATAATATTATAAAAGATGAAACGACTGTCGAGTTTGAAAAAAAGGGCAATAAAAGTAAAAAAGTCTCTTTAATAGAAATAGAAAAGTGGTTTACAGATGAAGATAATTATATAATAGCGTCAGAGACAAAAGAAACAGTGGGTAGTTATTTTGGGTCAGAAGGAGGAGGGTTAGTAACAAATTTTCCAGCGATTAGCGGGGATCAAATGAGAGAAAGAATTCAAGATGAAATAAGAAAATTTGGTATTCCTATTTCTCCATCTGACGATCAGCTTTCGGGTCTGGGTTTTTCTACCCCAGCTACTTTAACTTATGAGACAGTTAGAGTTGTTCTTCCTGGAATTTCTGCTGATTCTGCTAAACACAATAGATTTGCACCTAGTATAACAGAACAAACTTTAGGAGTAGATTTGGAAACATTAGCTAAAATAACTACTGATAGTCGTGATAGGGATTTTGCAAAAACTAAAGCTTATTTAGAATTTAAAGGTATTGACACTTTTGAGATGACTGAAGCACGTAATATACCCTCGCGTACTGAAAGGAGAGGCCAATCCCGCAGAGAAAGAAGCTCCACCCGCCGAAAATTTGTAAGGGCTATTTCGAAACAAACAACGCAGATTTTAAAGAACCGAAAAGAAAAAGGAGAGGCAACTTTTAACGAAATTTATGACGCTACAACTTTGGAACAACAAGAATACGCTTCCACAGATACAGGTACTAGTGATATTATAACAAGAAAAGCTGATATTAACACATTAAGTGATTTATTTTGTAGCGAAAAAGAAGAAAATACGTTTGATAAAGAAAGGCTTGTCCACAGATTGTTTCGGAGCATAAAAGGAAGTTATAGACCCCGAAACCCTGTGACAGATAGTGGCCACCGGATTGATCGTCGGCAGTACTATAAATTATCTATTGACAGATTACCAATACAAATAAGAATATTTTTACAATTTGCTGCAGAACAAGGTTTAAGAAGAGGAGGGCAAGCAAATAGAATATTTTTTGATGTTCTTGAATCTGCGACGTTAAAACAGGATTTAAATGCCCTTAAGCCATTGCACAACAACAGTACTACATTTAAATGTATTAATCCTGTAATCTTTGGAAACATTGGAGTTATAAAAAGATTTGTAGGATTTCAAGATGTAGGCCCTAGCGGAAAAAAACATACATCACAACCAATTTTTAGAACAGTAATGTTAAATCAGGCTTTGAGGGGCTTAACAAAAGGCCTTTACAAGATTGAAAAATATGTAAATCCTAGTTTGGGTATTGTACAAACTCATAATGTTCCTTCTAAAGAATTTTATTTCGAAATAACAGAAGATCCGATACCTATGGAAGAGAAATTAATAAGAGGTAGAATTGCAGATTTATTACGATATAAAAGTAGATCTTTTAGTGTTGTTGATGCTGCAACCAATGGTCAAGAAAGCCCCCAAGCCCTTCCCTTTGAGAGGGGATATAATGACCTAGAACCCGTCGAGACCGTCAAAATTTGGAGCACCGACGATAATTATGAAGGAGAACTTTTCACACAAGATATTGAAAGGCCAAAAATTAGAATTGGGAGAAGATCCAGTGGCCGCGGTGGCCGCGCCTCCCAATTTCTAGAAAGTGATTTTATAGATCTTGGTTCTGCTTTTCGTGATAACCCGAGTTTTGGATTATTATCAGCTCAAAAAGGGCTTTTAACTACCGAGCAAATGCAAGGACTTTTGGCATTAGCTAAAGCCAGAAATGTTATTATTGAAGGAAGCGACAGAAACGCCACTATAGAAATGGCTGCTATGAAAGCACAAACTAGCCTTCGACAATATCATCATTCTCATATGGGTGAAGATTTTGCTGTAAATGAACATACTTTTGTTCCATTGCAAAGTTATGGAATTCTTGTATATGATACGCCATTACATGGGGATGTTAGTCTTCGCGGCCCGAAGGAAAGAGATTTAAGAACTTCTGGTATTCCTTATTACGGTCCATATGTTATACATCCGTCCCATGGATTTATAAATGTTAAATCTTATGTTAGTTATTTTGATTCCGAGGGTTGGGACGGGACGCGGGTCGACGTCCGTGGCAGAATAAGTTCCGGATATCAAGGTGATGATAGAAAGCTTTATAAA
>Ga0114906_1000928_pt1 | contig 15734 bp, 22 predicted proteins | sample MalvirDeepMed_M9_FD_89687 | JGI IMG/M metagenome (GOLD analysis project Ga0114906, IMG submission 89687) | Marine viral communities from the Global Malaspina Expedition - Malaspina viral metaG DeepMed_M9 | ecosystem: Environmental > Aquatic > Marine > Oceanic | place: Mediterranean Sea...
GAATTTATTAAGAACGAACTCGACGCAAGTATGCAGCGGATGAAGTCGGGCAGCGGAACCTGGCAGGATGGCACGGTCGCCATTGGCCCGCTGGTCGCCCACGCCGAAGTCCAGGATCGGGTATTGATCCTGCTGCTGGACGAGTTCGGGGAACTGAAAGAGGTCATAAAGAGCTTTGTCGAGCAGCGGAAGTTCATGACTTGGATGTGGAAAGGTGTCGCTGGCGTGATAGGCGTCAACGGTCTGCTGGGTTTAATTTTCATGGTGCTACAGATTAAAAAGTGCATGTGATGAAGCGTATCGGCCTACTCCTACTCCTGTTGCTGTTGTGCGCGTGGTCGTACAAGTCCCTGCCGATGTCTGAGTGTGCATGGTGTCAGCGCACAAAGAGGCTCAACCGTCACCATATCATACCGCAATCCTTTGCTCCGGAACTCAGGGATGTACGCGAGAATCTAGTTGTGCTGTGCCGCAAATGTCATTTCGTATTGGGGCACAGGGGCAACTGGCGGCAATACAATCCCGACGTAATGGAGATCCTTGCGATCTACACAAACACAGTAACCAAGGGAGGATGAGCATGAAGACATGCCACGCTATGACAAATCAAGAAGCACGACCGCTGATCGCGTTGGCGTTGGCTGGACTTCTATTGATGGCATTATCGTCAATGGTTCGAGGCGAGGATGAAGATCAACCTGTTCATATTAATTCTGACGGCAGTACTTACTATATGATGGCAGATGTTGCTCAGGGTTTCGACTGGTCTAACGTCCAACGATGGGTAGGAGCACAGAATAATATCGCAATGAAGGGTGTTGTACTTGTGGGCGCAACAGCTGTCGAAGCCGGCAAATGGGCACTAAATGTAGGGGCTGCGTCTGTAAAGAACGCTAAAGCTGATCCATTAGAAGCTTTGGCACAGTCTTATGTGGTATTGCGACTAACAGGAAATGACCCTGCTGATTGGTTTGATGATGATGAAGAAGATACTAAGGGATTCAAAACGTCGCACATTGGGTTGGAACCTAAGACGGGTCCGAGCAGGACTGGTGTTGCTGTTGATCGACATGGTTGTAGTGTTGAAACGAGTTCGAGCACAACGCCGATAACGGTTGACGCGAGCTTCTTTATGTCGGGTTCATCTGATTGTAAAGTTACAGTCGGAAGTAGCGACGAAGAATAATATGGTAACCATTAAACATACTGGCGCTGATCAAGGGTTCAGTGAAAACCCTGTCGTAGGCTGGTGCGATAATGATCGAGATGTTATACTTAAAGAAGATTTCAGCTATACTACTAAATCTGGAATTACATATACTGGTAAGATAGGTTCCAAAGTAAATGGAGCGAATATACCTAGATTCTTTTATCGTATTTTTGGCTCTCCTTATATCGGTAAACATAAAAGACCCTCTGTAATTCATGACGTTGTATGCCAGAAAGCTTTTAAGGAATATAACTACGAACTTCGTAGGAATGCTGACGAATGGTTATGGCCTGAGATGCTAGAGTTTATTAAAGCCAACAAGTTCCAGATTAAAAGTAAAACATTAGGAGTACGTATAGGACGTTGGTTTGCCTGGGCTAAAGGAGACTTTAAGAAACCTCAAAAAGATCCCGCCAACCAGTCAAAACAGACTCAGCAAGATCCTTCTTCTTCTCCAAAGTCTTAACTATCTTCTCATCGATAGTATCTTTCGCCATCATTAAATCATACGTAACTACACGTTCTTGGCCTATGCGATGCGTACGATCTTGTGATTGCAAGAAGTTTTCTAAATTATAACTCATGCTGAAATATATGTTAGCACAGCATTCTACTAATGTCAATCCCTTGGAAGCTGCGGATGTGGATATCATAAACTGACAATCTTTATACTTAAATAGATCAAGAGCTTTTATTCGTTCATCGTTATTCTGGCCTCCCTTGTAGGTTACATAGCTTTTATCTGGGAATTCTTTAGAGATTGCAGCAGTAATTAATTCTACATCATGTCTGAAAGCGCACCATATAATTACCTTCTTATCTCCAAGCTCTTTCAACCGCGATAACAGGGCTTCGACCCTGTTGCTCTCAATTTCGCAGACCTTTCCTTCGTCGTCCTTGCAGTGACCACATGTTACCTGTTGTATCTTAACTAGCGCTGTGAGTACATTTGTAATGGTTAGCTCTCCGGATTCTTCTTGCTTATTAAGCATAACAAATGCATCATTGAGTACCGCGTCATATACTTGTTTTTGCTTACCTGTTAACATTACATACAAATGTGAGAATACTTTATCAGGTAAATCTAATGCTTCTTCCTTCGTGATACGAGACGAATGAGTTGCCATACGTTCTTTAAGCACATCTATATTTCTGAATCCAGTAACTTTCATAAAGGATCTTTGACCCATACGTATCTGAGTCTGTTCAGCATAAAAGCTTTTGAACGCAGTAAAGTTAGTAAATCCTAATAAGCCCTGTTTAAGAAATTGAAACTGTGAAAAAAGATCTAAAGGAGATTGAGTGATCGGGGTACCTGTCATGATCCTTCTATAAGAAGACAGCTTGCCTAGCTTTAAGCAGCTCTTAGTTTGTATAGCCTTAGGTGACTTGATAGTAGACGATTCATCAATACAGGTAAGAGCCTCATGCTGCTTCAAAAAGATACTTGTAAATTCAAAAGCTCTCTTAGATCTTAACGCTTCAATATTAACTAGCAGTATATCTAAGGTTCCATTCTCTGGAATCATAACAGAACGAGCTTGATATTCTTCATGCTTTCTCATAATAGCAGACCAATACCCTATGGCGTAGTCTATTTGATCAGGCATATGCTTTTCTATTTCTTCATAGTACCAGTTAAGATACACTCCTTTAGGAGCTATAATAAGAAATCCATTAATCCTATCTTTGATAAACAGGGACGCGACTGTATCTATGCACAGCTTAGATTTCCCAACACCCATTTCCCATAGAATAGCGTAATACTCTCTATTCCAAGTATCCTCTAGAATATCAAGTTGGTGTTTATATGGCGTAGTTTTAAGCTCCAGGAGTTTTTTATCTTGTTTATCTAATGTCATATATACCCCCGTTAATCCTCAATCACACCTAGGTATACCTAAAGTACCTCTATGTAGTGATTATTAGTCTCAGGTGCTACTATGAACAGATGATCGCTACATCGAGTCATACCAACATACCATACTCGTGCTTCATCCTCAGGATTTTCCATATATTCATTATATGTTCTCAATGCCATATCAGTTAGAAGAACTACATTCTCAGCCTCTCCGCCCTTAACCCCATGAATTGTACTAATCCTAATACGCGGTTCCTTAAGCAAATTCTCTCCATTCTTCAAGGCAGCTAGAAAATAAACTCGCTCTTCATCTGATAAACGGTCAAGAGCTATATGCCATATATCTCGAGTAGCTAATCCATAGCAAGCATGCAGATCTTCTAGACATAGCATCTTATCATCTTCTTCTGCTGTGAGCACTTGTTTAAATCCGTGTTTGACCCTGTCACGCACACTCATAAAGGTATAGATCTCTTTAGCTTGACCAGCAGTTATTCGTCTACCTTTTCTAAGTTGTTCCCAATACCTTACTGCTCTTAACGCTGGGCTACGAGTAGGTGATCCTACTATCGCTTCAAACACATATCCTGATCTCATGCAATGCTCAATATACTTATCCAAAAGATATATATTACGTGCTAATAGATACCAAGTTCCAACAGACATATCTATTTCTTCCATGGCCGCTACCCACTCAACTTTTCCTTCAGCTTCTTCTCTATGTAAAAATTCTTTTGGCCGCCTATTCGTGACGCGGGATATAACTTCGTGAGATAATTCGTGTACCTTTCTAGGTATACGATAGCTTTGATCAAGTACTTTTACTTTTCCTTTTAGATTTATGAATCTATCTACATCTGCACCAGCCCATCTAAAAATAGCTTGATCATCATCTCCTGCTATATGTATATGCTCTACATCCTCAAACAATTGCTCAATCAAATTCCATTGTAACGAGGATAGATCCTGTGCCTCATCTACTATGCCTACCTTAACTCGCATCTTGATTTCACGTTCAAGACATAGTGTCAACATATCAGTAAAATCTATCTTACCGTTTACTTCCTTATACTTTTTCAAGGTCTCATGCAACTGTAATAGCTCGAACCAATCTATATCTTCATCAATCAGGGATTCCCAATACTCTCTTAAAGACATATTCTTATTACGTGCCAGATTCTCTACAAATAATAAACGATCTCCTTTGTTCATACCAAACATAGATCCCTCATCCTGAAACCTACGTATAGTAATACTAATGCCAAGCATCTTAGCAATGTTAAGGTAATCACGGACCCCCATGACTGAAGCAGATGTAAGGCCTAGTTCCATAAATGCTAGACTATGCAGCGTACGAAAATATTTAAGATCTTTATCAGTTAATAGAAACTTTCTCATAGCCCTTGTCTTAGCTTCCATTGCTGCTTTCCTAGTAAATGCAAGGAAACAAATGTCTTCAGGATCAATTCCCGTGCCAAGATCATACTCTACTATGTCTAACAAGCGGGTAGTCTTTCCAGTACCAGGCGGGCCTACAATTATATTAATGTCGCTCAAAATACTTCCTCTTGATCTGGTGTACTTAATTCTTCTCTCTTCTTATACTCGGGAATACTCCAGCAGTTTACTGCTCTTCCCTTAACATTAAAGAATTCATGCTTAGCTCCAAAATCTTTAAGAATAGATACTACTTTACTTTGCTTAAACTCAGTGAACTTTATCCTTGTCAGATACGCTAATAGATCCTTCATTCGGAATATATGTTTATCATCTAGTAGTATCGGCTTACCTGAGAATAGATCCTCAACCCCTCTTCCCTGTACTCTACCAGTGCAGAAGGCCTCAAGATGCTCTAACAACTGACCTTGAGGTGTGGCGTCTTTAGGCACATCAACTACAGTTATGCTTTTGAGAAGCTCTTGTACTATCTGCTCCCACCCATCTCTTTTTAAGATTGACGGCATAATGTTTAAGCTTTCCATGCATCGCTGCTGAAAATACGTCATGTTCTGAAGCTGATTAGTTGTCAGCTCTACTCTACCGCCATCTTGCACATCCATAAACCAGATAGGAGGATCAGTATTCAGCTTAGTTAAGGATCCTATCTTAGGCATACATGTACCTACATCTACTCCGTGCTCTCGTGTGCGGCATAATGCTGCATTGCAAAATGAAACTATAGGAGGTCTTTTGCAAGTGTACATGTACTCTTTCTTTTTCTTTAAACTAGCTATAATAGCTGTAACCTCTGCTGATGATAAAGGAGGTTCCATATACTTTGTATTGAACTCTTCTATCATTGTTTCCATGCCATCAGGGTTCTTTTTTATAGCATAAATACCGTAATTAAACAGGCCATTGTTCCTTGTACCTTCAGGAAATCCTTGAGCCATAAGCTGTTGCAAACATGGAGGTCCATCACTAAGCTCATCTGACTTCAGATTTATTTTTATATCTGCAAATCTCTCAGGAGATTGTCTTATTAGAAATGCCCATTTAAGAAACGCTTCTAATTTCAACTGATTGCATTGATGATCAATAGCATATCTATCGGTATCAACTGCTTTAAAGTACGGCATATTAATCCATGATCCTTGATCACCGCGGTCAGCTAATAGCTTACTTTGTTTAGGAAATATTTCTGAATTTCCGTATCCTATAAATGATGCTATCTCTTGCAACTTACCTTGGATTGCTTGAGCAGGCGTAGGTTCTTCAGTGAATAGGTACAAGTGCCATCCACCAGATTTAGTGCGGCACGGTATGACAGGCAGATCTGCCTCTCTTATTTTCGAAACTATAATCGCAATGTTAGACTGGTAATCATCAATATCGATAGCACCAAAATGAACAGAACTATCATCACGTATAGGTACTATACCAAGTCCCTGTCTACCCATAAGATGTTTATCCCACAGGTCTATACTAACAGTTCCTTTTATTGTTCTTCGTTCTCCGAGGACCTTTCCATTAATAGGTTCTTTATCTGGATTATACAAGCCATGTGACTGATCATTCCCTGCAAACAGGGTCATCATCTGAGGGGCGAGAGGATGCATAAGCCCTCCACCCCCGCCCATATGGACGGGGGACTAATATTAGGATTGAGGGCGATTTAAAACGGAGTATCTGTTTCGTCTTCTGTACTCTTCTCCGGCAATGCAGTTCGTACTGCTAAAGCAGATACAGCGGTCTTTGAGAATTTCGATGCCTCAACGATAAGCTCTGTATCATTCAGCATACCTGCATTATCTATCTTCCAGCCACACCAACGACCTGATTCATTTGATTCAGATACAGTAGTCAGTGCATACTCATGACTGAACATCGGGGGAGTATACTTTATCTTTTCCCCATCGAACTTAATAGCCATCATCATTGATAGCCACTGTCTCGCTTTCTTCAGCTGCGTAGATGAAAAGCTAATAACACATTTTACAGGGCCGGCATAATTATCATTATAAAGGCAGAACATGTAAGCTGTAGTTACAATCACATTCCCAGTAGCTAGCTCATCTCGTCCGTCAGCATTACGATGTGTCGCTTCCAGGATACTTTCGTTCTTGTGGGCAGCAACAAATCCTCCGCCACCTTTACGAGGTTTCCATTCAACAAACATTCTCTGATAATTACAGGGAATAACATTAATAGCATCATCAGCTCCACCGAGTATCTCTCTCGAAACGCTATTAAAAATCATTCCAACTTCTGCACCTTCAATGAACTTACCAGACTCCTCATCAATTTCAGGTGAAAGAGGCTGTATAATCTGCAGGAACGGTATGCCAAGATCTGCCTGGGTTATATTCTCGAACCCAGCAAATTCTCCATGCTGTTCCCAATTATGTGACTCTTTCTTTGCTTGCTTCTTCGCCATTACTTTATCTCCGTCTTGTGCCCGATATATACACCGAACAGATCTCTTGGAAGTTCTTCTCCACCCTCAATCCTACCTCTTACATAGGCTTTGAGCGTTTGTGGATGAACTCCACGTTTCTGATTATACGCATAACCGTTATCTACTAACCAACCCACTAATTCTTCCTCTTGTACCGTCTCCTCCTCTCCTTTACCAAAAGAACAATCAACTTTCGATTTGATAATCGAATCATCTCCTTGTTCCTTTAACCAATCAAAAGCTTCGATCTTATTCTCCTCTGAGATCTTAGCACTATAAAACGGCTTGATTGTAACACTGTGCCCTTCAACTGTAATTACTTTTTCTAGCCCTAACGCCTGCATAAGCTCAGGTATCGATTTCTCAGACAATTGACGAATACAATCGTTATGTTCATCAAGTAGCTTTTGTAGGTCAGTGGCTTTCTCTATATGCATTTGCATATCAGCAACAGCTTCTGAAAGGTCTCCAAGATCTGCATACTCAATCCCAGCCTTTTGCTCCTCAGCAATTTCCTCAAATTGCTGAGCAGGTGATTTCACTATTTTACCCATAGCACCTCCATAATGTATTTGTATATATTATACCACGTTTTTAATTTTCAAGGAACAGAATTTTTATTAATTCGTCTTCCTGTATCGGCAAATCAATCGTCCATCGCGAAGCATTAATTACTTTCTTATATTTTTTACCCTCAACATCTTCTACTTCTATGTCTGGATGTTTCCAGATTCTTATTTTCTTTTCACTTCTTGATAAGACAAAGCATCGACCATTTTTCCTGGCTCTTCTTCGTCCCCAAGCAATTTGTTCAGGTCGTATAAGAGGAAATATTCCTATCTTTAACTCAATCCATACTTCTATTCCTGACTCATGACAAACATTAATATCGGGAGAACCACGCTCCACTAGATTTTCAATTCTTTGAATATGACATGTTTTCTCTAACTTTCTTTTAATGACTTGATACAGCTTAGCTTCTGGAGTCATTATCCTCCTGCGGTAGTGTAAAGAAATTTCTATGTTCTTTATCAGGTTGATCCTCTAACAATTGATCCATTGCTTGATTCAAAAGAAACTTAGCTTCCAGCATCTCATTTGACGTAGGATTAGGATTGAGAGCATCTACTTCATTTAGTACTACCGTTAAAGCAAAAGTTATTTTACCTAACAATTGTTCAAGATCTTTATCCATTATGCTTCCTCTACTGCCCAGTTATCTCCGACATCGCAATCACAGACAACTGGAATTTTTAATTTAACAGCTCCTTCCATATGTGCAAGGACCTTGTTGCGATATTCATTATCATACATTGAGTCTCCCACTTCATCATGAACAGTAAGATGTGGCGTTATACCATCTTGTTCATACATATTTACCAGGGCTATCTTCATCATATCAGCAGCACCACCTTGTATAAGCGAATTTAAGGCTTTATGTGTACCTGCTCTTCTTAAGCCAGTAGTAGTATAAGCTTCTTGTGCTTTCTTCCATGGCAGACCTGGGCATTCTACCCCATTCCTCATTTTTTGCATAGCATCAGTAGGTTCCCACAAATTAAAGTGACGAATACGTCCACCAATAGTACGTATAAATCCTCGACTTTGAGCTCGTGCTGCACATCTATCTGATAGTTCTTTAACAAACGGAGCAGCAGCATCAAATTTACGTAACATCTCAATAGCCGTGTCTATATCTGTATCAAGACGTTTAGCCATCTTCTGTTTACCCATACCATAAAATCTACCTAATGCAAGATCCTTAGAATCACGCCTATTCACCTTTGTAATCTCAATAATAGGCTTATAAAAGTCCATGCCCCTGTCATTGAGATAACCTTCGGCAAATTTTTCCGCTCCGTATAGCTTAAGCAAAAGAGCATAATGAACTACCAATCTTGGTTCTTGCTGCGCATAATCTGACTTAAGCCATTTACATCCAGGTTCGGGTATAAACAGTCCTCTTATAAGAGGAGCAAGCTCTGGATCTCTTTTAGGCACTTGCTGTAGATTAGGATTGCTTGACGCTAATCTCCCAGTTCTTGCACCATTTTCGTCATTCTTTAACTGATGAAATTGTGTGTGTATTCTGCCATTAACAAGAAACTTTTTAATAAGATCGTCAACAAACATACCTTTGAGCTTACTAACGGCCCTAGCTTTCTTGACTTCCTTTAAGAATGGATGCTTTTGAAACTTAAGCCATGCATCAACAAAGGATGGAGCTCCTCTACTAGTTCTAGGATATTCTATCTTAAGCTTATCACATCCTCTAGCAACTTGAGGCCCGCTCCATACATTTATATCTAATCCAGATAGATTCTTCAACTCAGCAAGACAAGCGGTACTACGAGCATCAAACTGTTTAGATAGAATCTCAGCTTTCTCTTCATCGATCCTGACTCCTTTCATTCTCATGTTCAGTAAGACAGGCAGGAGTCTCATTTCAAGATCAAATATCTTAGTAAGATCTTGTTTTTCTATCTCTTCTTTCTGCTTCTTATATAACGTAGGTAAATGACGAACATCTTGTTCAGCATAAGGCCCAACATATTGAGATGGAATCATATACATATCTGATTTCTTATCTTTAACACCATATGCTGCAGCTGCCTCGTCTAACAGGGCCTCATCCTTACCCAAACCAAAGTATTTAGCTAGCAACGCATCGAGTGAATATCCCGTGTCTGATTCCTCGTCTATAAGTGCTTCTATACATTGTGTACAATGCACAGGCCCTGCTATTTGCACACCAGAACACTTGAGCCACTCAAGATCATAAACTGCATTATGTGCTACTTTAATCTGTTTATTATGCTTAAGCTCATTAGATAACCATCTCAATACATTTTCTCGAGAAAATTGATCACCACTTATATGCCCAAACGGGTAATATCCATAAAAGCCATCATCAGTGGAGACCGCGACCCCTATAACTTCGCCATCACCTCTCACCCCTCCTGGTCCGAGCGTACGAAGGTTAGGGTCGCGGGTCTCCAAATCTATTCCAATTATATTAGCCTGTTTTAATGACGGAAAACTAGAAGGCAGTTTCCAATCAGATTCAGGTTGATACATTATCATCTGATGATCCGACATAATCAGTCTTCTCCCTCATTGATTTATTAAATGCATCTAGCGCAGCGATCCTTGCTAAGCATGCTATTGATACCTCAACGTCATACTTAACCATAGTAACTGTTTTCTTGCCTCTTATAGTAGTAGTAACTTGCATAAATCCAGGCATTGTAGCTACAACCACATTCTCTATAGCCTCAGGAAATCCGTCAGTATTTATTTTTAGGTCCATGTCGCTATCTCCGGTAAGAGTGTTAACTTAGTAGTGTCATAATCTCGTGATCTTAGGCAATCCAGTCCGTTCATAAGGTCATCGGGATTATTATAATTATATGTATTAATGGCCTTATAGTCCCTGATGTCCCTATGATTACATATATTTATAGCCTGATCCTCATTCCTTTTGTAGAGGTGAGAGCTTCCGGCATACAGATACAGCATACCAGGAAAAACAATTCTTTCCTGTTGTTTTAGCCTTAAGCAAATATAATACGTGATCATACTGAAATTGAATACGTCGTACGGCCATCCTAACCAAAGGTCATTACTTCGCATATTTACCAAAGCATGTAAAGAATTACTTCTCCATAAAAATTGCATGGTCAGGGTGCAAGGTATATCCTTAGAATAAGGCGGGTTCTCTCTCCATATTGATATTACTGCTTGTCTTGTATCACGATCCCGAAGCAAGCACCTAACCGCATATCTCATTTGTTCCATAACCTTAGGGCCATATGCTCCTGCAAAATGATAGCCATCATCAGAAAATTCGAGTATGTTTTTGCAATACGGACGTATGCCTGCAGTACTGCTATCACCAGATAAAATCCAATATGCCTCAGCGGCCATAAACCTATAGTTTAGTTTTCTTGTGGCTATGCTTATAACAGGCCTATTCATATTCACAATGCTTAATGCACCTATACGCTCAAGACAAGCGATACCTCTTGGTTCACAAGCTTTACCATCTTTCAGAGTCCCTGTTAATTCTTTTAACCAAGCGCTATCTGCTGTATTCATACTGTCCTCGTCATTATTTCCATAGCTAGCCGCATAGATGAATTACGTACATTCATATTTACTTGCGAAAAGCATATCAGGATTATTTTTGAAAGATCGTGCTTAGACTGAGGTAGGTTAAACCTTATTTTTCTTTTAGCTCGTTTGTCATCGCTGAAATAAATCACTTGCGATTGCATTCTACTAAGAACAAATAATAGATCTTTATACCCTCCAGGTATAACATCCACTGCTATTCCTCTTAAATCATTAGGTATCCATTCCTCAAGATTAAGCTCCATACGTTCACTAGCACATAAAAAATGTATAGCAGCAGATACCCAAGACTCCGGACCAGATGCAGTTGCACTCCAACCTATTCCCTGGTACAGTTGATAGAATCCTATAGCATAACGTCGAACTACATCACAAGGCAACTTATATTCTTGCTCAAACTGTCTACACCACAGTTGAAGCTCAATCAAATTATTTGTCGGTGCTGGTTTTAGCATCCTTACCTCCTAATAGTTTCTTAAGGTTAGCTTTTTTCCATCCCGGTCCTTTTACTACGTCCCATTTGCTATCACGAGGTGATGCATACCTATTAGGAGCCCTATGCTTTCTCATATTTGCTCTATGAATCAAAGCAAATGCATTAGTAAATGGCAATCCCATTTCAACCGCTAGTCCAATAGTCACATACACAATATCAACAATAGCATCAAGTATTGCTTCCAAATCCTTTTCTTCTATTGATTGCTTAAGTTCAGCTACTTCCTCATCGATATGTTTAAGCTTAAACTTAAATAAGCTTTGATCAACCATCGAGGGCTTATCAGACATATGGAGACCGAACTTAACATGAAATTCCGTTATCAGGGTCTCAATAGTTGCTTCAGGCATATTCTCAAAAGCCATTAGCATTAGCTGTATACATCTTTGAGTTCTTGCCTCAGGTCCAATAGCACCATTCAACATAACTTTGCTCATATCATCTGCGATATCTTCAAGCATCACGTTCATTGTTTGAATTCCTCCCATTTATTACTGCTTGACCAAGGTTCCTTACATTCAAGCAAAGGAGGAAACATAGATCTATCTTGTTCTCGATCGCTAATCATACATTGTAAATGCCATAAGCAATTACGAGAATCTTCAGGATATAGAGGCGCAAACACACAACTAAGGAAATTACTGTCATAATATGCTCGTAACTTCTCGTACATCTTATATTGATAATCAGGCATCTTATGAACATAATCACGTTGCGAGGCAAATGTACCCCATACACCCCTGACAACGAACCCTTCACGCTCGAATATAGCACCAAGAGCTTGATACGAAATTTCATTCACATGATTACCCGCGCAATCAGTCCAGTTCCAGCACGGCGTACTAATGAATATATCACAGTCGGGGGTCCTCATTAACATCATGCGTATCTTGCGTAAGATTGCAAGGCAATGTAATGGTTCTATGTGCTCAAGCATCTCGAATGATGTGATCACAGTGGCTTTGTAATCAGCGAGAAACTTATCATCCATAAGAGCGAAGTCTTCCTGCTCCCACAGATCAATGTGTCTGCTATAGGATCCAAAGTCTAAGTCATTGATAGGCCCGATATCTATTCCGAGATATTTCTCCGGACGCATCTTACTAGAATGCAGCAACTTTGCTAACGGAGCCTCTCTTCCGCATCCTATATCAAGGATTCTAGCAGTTGCGTATCTCTTTTTCTGCATAAGGAATTTTGTCACATGGCTCCACCTCAAGCAATGCGCAATGTAATCCCTATGTATGAACCCCCTCTCCTCCGCTTGATTTAAGCTGAGGAATGTTTTGTCCACTTCCTTTCCTCTCGCGTTCGCCATCTTCTATCTCCTCTGTTTTTACTTTAACCCATTCCTCCACAACTAAACAACTTAAAGAAAATCCACAATCTCGAGATAAATCATTAGTAAGAAACTTAAGCGCAAATGAAAGATGTAGCGCAATTGCGATATCTTTACTTTTACATAGTTCAAGCATAATAGCTAAAGCAGCTTGCAAACCAGCGTTATCACATTCAACTCCCCAATTGAACCCATCAGGACTATAACTTTCTACTTGCAGAGATTTATATATCTTAACTTCTTGCTTATCAATAAACAATTTGCGGATTTCTAACCCTTGATCTGAATAAGTAATGACTCCGCTAATGCTCATGATAGGTCTCCTGAAAAAGAGAACGCGGTTATTACCTGGAGGGACAGGCAATAACCGCGCGTGTACTCGTTTCTGAGCACTTGAATTAGTCGTCTGCTAATGCTGAACATTCAACGGCACCCGACTCTACCAATGATTTCTGGTAATAAGTCAGGATGCGTTCAATAGGCTGACGCGTTGTGATGATTTCTTTCATCGCTTCCAGAAGCTTGACTCGGCTGATTCCGCCTTTACCTGCTTCCTTAACAATGTTGATAATCCCCTGGCATTGCGGCGCGAACTTAGTCTCGCCCTCATTTCCCTGATAGGAGTAGTTGGTATTGATCTGCTTCTTCTCAGCTTTCGCTGCAGCCTGACCTTCAACTGCCTCCTCCACTGCGTCTTTCTTACTTTTCCTAGGCACTGCACACCTCCTCTGGTTGTTATGCCCGAGCAAGAACTTACTTGCTCAATATTTATTATGTAAGCATCATATCATATATATGAATGCATGTAAACGAAAAAGATTGATTAAGTTTTATCGTTGTGATTATCCCACCAATCTTGTATTATGGCCTCCCAGATTAGAAGATTCCAGCATACCTTACAAGTCCACTCATCTGCTCTATCTATTAGCCACATAAATAATTCAAATATTCGCCACATGTTATACTAACCTTATCCATCGCAGCTCTATTAGCTGGGGCCTATAGTATTGCCATATACGCCATGGATCTTGTCGTGTATTTAAGTCCGCTTGTCTCTCTTCTACGAGTTCCTTCATTCGAGCTTCAGACACCTCGTTAGTGCCCTCACTTAAAAATAGCCTCAAACACGCCTGTGCTTGTGGTGTTAAGTTGGCTGTATGAATATCTCTGAACTCTTCTTGGCTCTCATTCAGGTTATCCACGAGTACATATTTACGGTTAGCTAACTTACCAGGCTTCTTCCTCTGAGAAGAAAGTGTAACCTCACGCGCCTGATCTAATAGTGCGTCCCACAACCTCAACGCTTGATCAAACTTTTTCTTCATAATGTCGCACTCAAGTCCCCTGTCAGAGATGATCTGTTTCATCTCCTTCAAAGACAGGGCACTTGCCATATCCTCAACATTCATGAAGATCTTGACTTCACCCTTAGATGACCGTAACAGGGTCTCTCTACTTAATTCTATCTGCTCCCCCTTATGGCAGGTGATTGTATGATCAGCTACCGTAGGAAGAACTATGACTATATTTGCGCTCATTCTTTCTTCGTCCTCCTTGCTCTCTGTGTAACATATAACACGGATTCTAAATTAATTTTTTCAGTAGGCACTGTTAGCAATATATCCCACGCATCACCTAATGTCATACGTTTAAATACTTGTGTATACTCCCTAACAAATGCTACGCCCAATTGTCCCGTCTCTGTATCTAGCACCCAGATCCTTCGTCCTCGAGTACTTTCAAGGCGCCACTTAGCTCTGTTTAACAAGGTCTCGATCTTGAATTTTGTCGTCATTTTCTTTCTCATCCTCATGCATTTTTTGTTTTATATGCAGCCAGCAAGCACCAAGACACATCAATATACGATTCTTATTAGTTGGATATATTAACGCGATCATTAACGAATTTCTAATAAGACGACTAAACTTTTTCTTATCCCACATAGAATCAAGAAGTTCTGTGCCAAATTCATCTCCTTGCAACCAACATATAAGTTCCAACCCTATGTCTTTGTCGTTATTTTTGCTTGTCGGTTCTTTATCCATCTTCTTTCTCCAGACCTTAAGCGAAATCCATGCATTTTTGAATACGAGCAGGTATTACTACTGTAATGTTACACTCATTACAACAACGCCCATCATTAATAGGCGAGGCATTGTTTGTTCCATCCCAATATACTTCCCCCTTATCATCCTTAATTACTCCGTTACTTGTATCAGGAAGTATTGTCTTTTGACATATACTGCATACTGGCGCTGGGTTTTCAGCTATCATCTATTCCTTTCTATGTTGTGTATTCCAGTTTCTAGGCTCAGCGTTTCCTACGAGATCTTGGTGGTCATGTCCTTGATGCATATTTTTTTTCCAGGGCCTACTAAAATTACAGTCTTTTAGCAACTCTGAGGTCCACATAACGTTTTTACAGCGAGGACATATTGGTTGCAAGGAGATGAATTTTGCTTCAATAGTATCACAGCTTTCATCTTGATGCCCAAGACGAAAACCTCGAATTTTTTGTAAATCTTGCTCCATTATCATCATGGAACATTTAGTACAATACCCTTGTAATGATCCTGTTATTACACTCATTTTCCTAGCACCACCCAATCAGTATCTTTGTAACCACCCTCTTCGGTGCGATTATCAGTATTCATAAGAAACGCACAAGCTACTTTTCTTTCATCTCTAAAGGCTTCTGACTTATAATCGTCCAGAAACGCTATCGTATTGTTAATATTCTTAACGAGCCCATTAACGGAGATTCTTGGTCTCCCGCCACTAACTTTTATCATTAGC
>Ga0114906_1000930_pt1 | contig 15719 bp, 8 predicted proteins | sample MalvirDeepMed_M9_FD_89687 | JGI IMG/M metagenome (GOLD analysis project Ga0114906, IMG submission 89687) | Marine viral communities from the Global Malaspina Expedition - Malaspina viral metaG DeepMed_M9 | ecosystem: Environmental > Aquatic > Marine > Oceanic | place: Mediterranean Sea...
AAAGCGTTCCTGAACTCAAATGTTGCGCCCCTTACCTATATGAGGCTTTTGGGAACACAAGATACCAATGCTACTACGGCAGGCAAAGCCGGCTGGAAAACAACACAAACTCCCGCTAGAGATATCTTTGCTAATGGCGGTGCTTATGGTATGTGGGTTTTTGAATCTGGCTCTAGTAACCAGTTGGGCACCGGCTCTCTTGCTGCTGTTTGGTATATTGATTCTGGTTCGGCAATTTACTTAAGCGGTAATATGCGCGGCGGCGCCGCCACCAAGCGGTACGTTGACGGCGCCATAGATGGCACGGCCAATGGTGTTGGGGTTATTATTGGAGCTAGCTCTGATGGCTTATACACTGCGTTTATTACGAGTTCTGACGGAAGCTCTGAAAAAATTACATTCAACTTTGATGATGATTCTGAGTATTTTATTCGTAAAAGATTTAATACTAATCCCCAATTAGGAAATACTGGCGCCAGCACCTTCTACCCGGCTGCTTCTGAAAAAGTTTATTTTCTTGGAGAAACATTTGAACAGGCCCTTAGAGAGGGAGTAAGTGGCTCTATTACCGGTGGAGGCACCGATGTGACTTCTGCCGAAACACAAGCGGTTATGTTACCCTTGGCCTCTGGTTCGTCTGCTGTTGGTCCCCAAGATATGACCGGAATTAATTATAATGAGGCAGTTGCTGGTTGGTTTATTGGACAAGATTTGGGCACTGCCACAAGTTTTTCCCCAGAATCCGCGACTAAGCTTTTCAGGCTTGTTGGCCGCGGCCATGGCGAATGGCTCTCAAAGAACGCAAAGGTGTCAATTTCAAAAATTCGCGCCTCTACAACAACAAATACTGATTATGGAACATTCTCTCTATTGGTGCGTAGCCTAAGAGACACGGATAATAATATCGTAATTCTTGAAAGGTTCGACAACCTTACTTTAGATCCAACATCGCCAGATTATATCGCAAGAAGGATCGGCGATGTTTATCACTCCTGGGATGCCACCGCAAGAAGGTTAAAACAATATGGCGAGTATCCAAATCAATCTAAATATGTTTATGTTGCAATGAACGACGAAGTAGATCGCGGCGCCACCGATGCTGCTCTTCTGCCATTTGGATATTATGGCCCTCCCAAGTTTACAGATATTTTAGCATGGAGCGGTATGACGGGCTCAGCTTCCGAGGGCTATTCATCAATAAAAAACAGATATGTATATATTGACGCAGCGGTGGCCGGTGTTAGCGAGACTAGCTACACAGCTAATGACTATACGCTACTTTCAGGCAATTTTAGTCCCGGAGCCAATTGTTCTGGTTCGCTTCGGTTTCCGTCTGTTAGACTTAGGCTCTCTGCGTCTGATGGCGGCCTCGCAGATCAAACTAACGCTTACTTTGGAATGCGTACAACTAGAACACAAACTAGTACACGTTCCGATATCAGCGCCGCAGACCCACACAGATTGTGGCTAACCTCGTTAAATTCAGATCCAGTCGGATCAACCATTGCTGGTGTTGATAGCTGGGCATATATTTTCTCAATGGATGATATCATTTATGATGGCGATACCGGTGGCTATTATTATAGCTCTGGCTCCCGCGCCAGCGAAGCAAGCTATACTGCCACAAGCGCAAATACTTACAAGTCCCTCATTGATAAAGATATCAATAGGTTTACGGCGCCGTTCTGGGGCGGTTATGACGCTGTAAATATTATGAAACCAGATCCGTTCTATAATGATGGCATCGGTAGTGCTGATGTTTCGAGCTATACTTACCACACTATTAAACGCGCGATTGATACGGTATCAGATCCAGAAATGGTTGATATGAATGTGTTGACTATGCCCGGTCTTACTAAAGATGCACTAACAACACACATAATTAATGTTTGTGGGGAAAGAGCAGATGCTTTAGGTATAATTGACCTAGCTAGTGTTTATATCCCCCCACACGAGTCATATCAAAGTTCAAAATCTGCAAGAATAGGAACAACGCCCACAGCCGCTGCCACAGCGTTACGCAATAGAAGGATAGATTCTAGCTATGGTTGTACTTTTTATCCTTGGGTGCAGACTCGCGATGAGCCAAGTGGTCAATTAATTTGGATCCCACCATCTGTTGCAATGTTGGGCGTCTTTGGAAGTTCTCAAGCGGCCTCAGATGTTTGGTTTGCTCCTGCTGGATTTAATCGTGGCGGTCTTTCCGATGGTGCTGCCGGCGTATCGGTAGTTAATGTTACAGAAAGACTGACCTCTAAAGAAAGAGATATTCTTTATGAAAACAGAATTAATCCAATTGCGACTTTCCCATCAACAGGAATCGTAGTTTTCGGCCAGAAGACACTTCAAGAGCGCCAAAGTGCTCTTGATAGAATTAATGTTAGAAGACTAGTCATTTACCTTAAGAAGCAAATTGCAATTCTTTCCGCAAGTGTGCTATTTGAGCAGAATGTTCAAGCAACATGGACAAGGTTCAAGGGCCTCATCGAACCCTTCCTAGCTAATGTCAAAGTTCAGTTCGGTATCACTGATTACCGCTTGATTCTTGATGACACAACAACAACTGCTGACTTAATTGATCAAAACATTATGTATGCCAAGATTATGGTTAAGCCTGCAAGAGCTATTGAGTATATTGCAATTGATTTTGTCATTACATCAACAGGCGCATCTTTTGATGATTAAAAACGATAGAAGAACTAATTAAAATTATAGGAGTAACATAATATGCCATTCTGGACCGAAAGACACGAAGCCGGGACAACAGATCCGAAAAGAAAGTTTAGATTTACAGTTAGTTTTGATGGGATTAGCGACCCGGGCGGAAACGGAAGCGTACTTTGGTATGCAAAAACCGTATCTAAGCCAGCATTCCAAATTTCAACAACAGAACATAAATATCTTAATCACACATTTTACTATCCCGGATCTGTCACATGGCAAGACATCAGTCTTTCCTTGGTTGATCCACAGTTGCCAGATGTAACTGTTACTCTTGCAAGAATTCTTGAGGCTTCTGGCTATTCTCTTCCTGGGAATGCGGTTGAAGAAGAGTCTCTTAAGTCGATCTCTAAAGGTGGCTCTGTCGGAGCCCTAGGCCAAACAACTATAACACAGCTTAATGGCGATGGTGTGCCCATTGAAACATGGACACTTTGGAATGCTTTTATTACCGAAGTTAAGTTTGGTGATCTAGAATATGGATCCGATGATTTGCTGCAGCTTGATTTAACCCTTAAGTATGACTGGGCAAGAGTTGAAGTTGCTGGATATTCCGCACTCAAAGGAGATACCGCTAGCGATCGCGCAGCATTTAACATTGCAACCGGATCATAGTATAATATATAATAACAACATAGAGGTGTATATTGTCAAGAAATAGAGATCGCCTGGGTACTCGAACTGTTCAGCATTCCGACCCGGCGCCCCAACAAAGCCCACCCCAACAAGATGGTGGCTCGTTTTCTTTTATAGTTCCTACTGAATTTGTAGAGCTTCCTTCAAAGGGAGCGTTTTATGATGAAAATCATCCACTACATAATCAAGAAACAATCGAAATCAAACACATGACCGCAAAAGAAGAAGATATGCTAACTTCTCAAGCTCTTCTTAAGAAAGGCTTAGCGTTAGAAAGAGTTATTAGCAGCCTTATTATAGATAAAACAATTAACCCCGATTCTTTGCTGGTCGGCGACAGAAATGCAATAATGATCGCCGCCCGTATTTCTGGTTATGGTAGTGATTATACCACAAAGGTTGCATGTCCAAATTGCGCGGAAACACAAGAATATTCATTTGATCTTTTTGATGCGCAAACTCATCATGGAGAGCCGAGCGATGATTTGTTGGTTAAGCCTCTTGGTGATGGCCTTTTTTCAACAGTCTTGCCAAGAACAAAATTTGAAGTTGTATTCAGGCTTTTGGACGGCAAAGATGAAAAAACTCTTTTAAGTCAGATTAATAATGCAAGAAAAAGAAACAAGGAAGAAAATGCAATCACTCGGCAGCTTAGGCTGATCACCGTCTCAGTAAATGGCGATGACAGCCCACAATCAATTAGCTATTTTGTCAATAACGTGCCTTCGCTAGATTCTCAGCATTTGCGAACTGCATTTACACTAGCAACTCCAAATATTGATTTGGCTCAGCATTTTTCTTGTAACAAGTGCGGCTACGAAGCCGAAATGGAGGTACCGCTGACCGCGGACTTTTTTTGGCCTAAGCGCTGATTACATGCAAAATGTATATGAGCAATTTTTCTTCTTAAAATATTCTGGTGGGTGGTCGTTTAGCGAGGCTTATAATTTGCCAGTTGGCTTGCGCACTTGGTTTGTTGAAAGATTGGTAAAACAATTAGAACTTGAAAGGGAGGCCATGGAGAAGGCTTCGAAAGGTGCTAATTCCGGCCGCTCGCAAACACTAACACCGCATAATCAGCCTAAACCACCATCAAAAGGCTTTTAACGTTTCTTAAAGCAAGGCATCTGCCTTGCTTTTTTTATGTAAAACTATTTAATTATAGTTCTGAGGATTTTCTATGCCTACCGAAAAAGATGTAAGCCTAAATGATCGAATAGCGGACGCTATCGAGAGGATAAATAAGGCCAAGCGCAACGAGAGGCAGCTCTCTCAGGCAATTCTGAGCCTTGATGAGGAGGTATTAAAGGCTCTCCAAAAACGCAACGATCTCAATCAAAAGATCAAAGGCCAGATAACTCAACAGCTTGCAACCTTAAAGAAAACTGTTGGTGATTTAAAAACATTAGTTGACCAGTCGGGAGAATATTATAAAAATGTATCGAAGCTTGGCAATTCGTATCAAGAAACAGTTTTAAAAAATCAAGCTTTAAGACGATTATTAAGCGATCAGGTTGCCTTAAATGAGAGAAAACTAAAAACTGGCGAAGCTATTACCGATACAACTGTTGCCGAGCTACAAGCGGACAAACAACTTCTTAAATCGCTGGATAGAAAGCAATCGCGATTAGAAGGTATTGAAAAAACATTAAATCGTTCCAATCTTGTAAATTCAAAATTTGTGCAAGGTACTTTAAAGCTTTATGATGCATGGGCAGGAGATACCGGATCAGTAACTCAAGGGCTAAATTATACCAGTGCATTATTAGCCGGCCCAATCCTGCGCGGATTCCGAAAAGCTTTTGGCATGATGTATCGGGAAATAAAAAGATTATTTTTTGAAGTCGATAATGTTACAAATGCTTTTGAAAGGCAGACCAATATGGGCTCTCGTTTTACCGCTGGGATGATTTCAAGCTATGAATCGGTTCGCGGCCTTGGAATTGGAATGGAGGCTTTATCAAAACAAACGGTTAGTTTGGTTAGCAATGTCACTGATTTTACAATGGTTAGTAGTACCGCGGCCGATAGAGTTAGAGATACGGGGGCTATGCTAGAAAGAGTTGGTGTTCAGGCTGATGATTTTTCGAAAGGCATCCAAACCTCCATGAAATTCTTTGGCCAAAGTATTATGGGAGCAGAGCATACTGCGCGACAACTCCTCACGACCGCCAACGAGCTTGGAGTTACACCACAACAGATGGCCTCAGATTATGCCAGAGTTGGCGCATCTTTAGCGAAGCTTGGCAAAGAGGGCCCTAGAGCGTTTCAAGAATTAGCGCGCGTTTCTAAAATTACCGGCATGGAGATTGAGAAGCTCGTAGCCTTAACTAGTAAATTTGATACATTTGAAGATGCAGCGACAATGACCGGTCAGTTAAACGCAGCACTTGGCGGCAACTTTGTTAATGCTATGGATATGATGATGACCACCGATCCTGTTCAGCGGTTTGAGCAACTAAGAAATGCGATATCAAGCACCGGTTTGACATTCGACGATATGTCATATTATCAAAGACAATTTTTCGCTAATGCCATGGGTCTCAGCGATGTTGGTGATTTGGCCTTAATGATGTCTGGCAACATGGAGATGATGTCTGGTGCAACTCAAAAAAGCGCCGCAGATTATGAAGAAATGGCTCGTCAAGCGGAAGCAACTATGTCGATACAAGAAAAGTTTAACGCAATTATGGCCGAGATGGCACCTGTTTTATTAGAATTAATGGATGATTTTCATGAATTTTTTAATTCAATTAGAGAAAATGAAGAACTTTTAGAAAATCTTAGACGAACTTTTGAAATCTTATCCACTGTATTCCAGGCCGGCCTATACCTTTTAGCCAACTGGCCTAAAACAATTTTGGCTGTGATGGGTGTTATATTGTTATTGGCAGGAGTGTTTACAGTTCTCACAATACTTAAAATAAAAAATACTGCCGCAACTCTTGCTAGCATTCAAGCAGACATATCCAAAATTGCTGCTAGTGAAGCTTTGAGCAAATCAATGGCCAAGCAGGGCAAAGTTATGAAAGTGACGGGCAAAGGCGCCGGCGCCGGCGCCCTTGGATTGATGAAGTTTGCATTAGCAGTGTTGATGATCGGCGCAGGAATTGGAATCGCTGCCGCCGGAATTGGCTATATGGCAACTGGATTTGCTAAATTATTTGACTCTATTGATGTTAAAAAATTCGGCTTAATTTCAAAAACGGTAACCGAAATAACTCTCAATATCCCCAATGCTGTTTTGGCGTTTGGATCGCTCGCCGGCGCTATGCAACTGTTCGGGTTATCCCTAAGATTTGTTCCTGCTGGTCAATTAAGCTCAATTGCAACTTTTGCGGAATCCATGGCAGAACTAAAAGCAGACGAATTATCAAAAGTTGCAGAAATGCTAAAAGAGATCGCTGCCGCCATGAAAGAGATTCCGGAAAATAAAGCGATTGAATTAACCCAAACTTTGAAAGCAGTTACCAGCGCAGCCAAAACAATGGAGACGGTTACTTATAGTAAGCTTATCGTTGAAGAAATTAAGGTTGATAGAATGTCAAATGGAGACGGATCATTTGGTAATGTAGGTCCAGGAACAGAATTGGGAACAATTAAGATTGAGGTGGATAGCGATGCATTTGAAGATACCGGCGCCACTCTCTCTCTAGACACTTTGGGCAATTTAGTATGCACACAAGCGAGCGGCTATTAAGATGCATGATGGCCATACGATTTTTTAACTTAATAAGGAGTAACATTAAATATGTCAATTAAAAATATCTCTCAAGAGGAGGGCCGCTTTGTCGCGACCAGTGAGGCCGGCTTCGACAGCTATAGCTCAACCCGGTTTAGTTCTCAAAAAATAAGAATGAACAATTTTGTTGATTTATCAGATAAATACATGTACCAGGGCGCGATGATCTACTTCGATTCAGTGGGATCCTACGAGTCCGCCGTCTTCAAGGCATATATCACTGCTTTTAACGAAAGCTTTAGTTGTGATTGGGCTTCTGAATCTGTGTTTGGTAGAGCGGATCCAATACATATGTTTAAGCAGGTAACAAGAAACTGTACACTAGGCTTTAAAATACCCTGTGCAACGCCATCAGAATCGTATGAGGCGATGCACCAAATTGATAATTTAAGGGCTTGTTTGTACCCAAACTATGAAAGCCACAACGATGCTTTAACAATTTCCTCAAGCCCACTGGTCAGAATAGAGGTACTACAACCTAGCCTGATAAACACCAGCGCTACAACGCTCGCCGCCAATGGCGATCGAAATTCTAGATTAAATACATACGATGAATTATTTTCATTCGGCGAGGCCTCGTCCGCGGGCAAGGGCGCCCTAGCAATAATTAAAAATTTACAAATATCATATAATCTTGAAAATGGCGATGTTGGTGTTTTTGAAGGCTTAGATGGCGATACCGACGACTTTGTTAATTTTGTTGCAAAGCAATTTGAGATTACCCTTGATTTTACCCTTATTCACGAAGTAAATCCTGGTCGAACCAAAAGAAGCGATGGTACGTATAAAAGCAATTATAATCAATATCAAATTGATGTCCTGATGACCGCTAGCGATCAAGACTCGGCCCGAGAGCGAGCCGCCACCGCCGCCCAAACGGCAGCTGATGCCGCCCGCGCCGAAGAAGAGGCAGCCTCCCAGGCCGCACAGGACGAACAACAGGCCGGCTTTTTCAAGACGATGATTAGTGACTTTAGATCGAACCGCGCTAGCGAACGATATGGATTAGCCGGCTCCAGAAGGGGCGAGGCCGTAAGTCAAGCCATGGCAGCCCGCCGTCCATCGGACCTTGCACAATCCACGCTCGCACAGAACCAGATGCGCGCAGAAAGAATACAAAGCCTCCAAAACGTGAGGGCCGCCGGCCGGGACCCGTGGGGGGCTTCTCCAGACCTCTCCCCATGGGCTGATTTAATAGCCGAAGGATATTGATAATTATGATGATTATACTTAAGGAACAGAATAATGCCGAGATATAAGGGCCAAAGAATAATAAAGAACAGGCTACGATTTTATAATTTTCTTAGGGAGAAACGTGGCGTTGTTACGCTCAGGCACTATGGCACACCAATGTTAAATAATCCCTCTGTGCTTCAACGCGCCTCCATAGCGAAGACAAATCACATTTGGACTTATGGCGATCGATACTATAATCTTGCAAAACAATATTATAATACTCCCACATATTGGTGGGTAATAGCATGGTGGAATGCAAGACCGACCGAGGGTCACATTAAGCCCGGCGATATAATTGTTATTCCATTAAATTTAGAAGAAGCACTAGAAGTGCTCGGAAGTTATTAAATGCCAGTCCCGATAGCATTAGGCTGGGCGATTACGTGGAGCGCCACCGCCATCGGCGGGCTGGTGACATACCAGCTCGGGATCGATCCGGTGGGCACTGTTCTCGACGCCGCCCAGTCACAAGCATTAAATGATTTCAATAGAGAAGTTAATGATCTACATGCACATCAAAGAATTGAGGCTGCGTTTGCTAACGCTAAGCCTGAGATTGAAGAGTGCGCCAGGAGATACATCGAAGCAAGTAACGATTTATTGGAATTTGCAGAAGAGCTGTACCGCAATACCAATCTGCCAACAAATGCTTTCGCCGCCGAAGGTGACTCCGATCTTGTGTATTATGCGCACTTTGGCTCTCACTGGGACGATTTTGCTAAAAAAAATGTCTTGCAAATAGAAATGGTCAATGGCAGGAACGGCTTTCAAAAATTCTCTCGCGGGTTTATTCCCGAAACCGGTACCGCGGGAGCCGCAGACCCGTCGAGTGTCCCAGGATCAATAACTTGGTCCCTCGATAGCGATACTGTTGTGTCAGACTATATTGAATTCAGACAATTCCCTGATTACTCGCCTCTCGGCATCGGAAGTGTTTACCTCAAGGGCTACGCGCAAATATATGACCTCGAAACGAACGGCGGTTATTTTAAGCCGTATGGCCAGCGCGCCGGCTCAACGGCCGCCGAAATATACAGAAATTTCACCGAGCGAGGGTACTCGATCCCGGCGCGCGCTGTGGGGCTCGCCTCCACCTACGGCCCCAGCTCGGGCACGGCGTACTCCACCCTCTGGAATTGGCCGCCCGGCACTGATGTTAGCAAGATTAGCGAAGGCTATTCCACCGAGGCTGCCGGATATGCTGCACCGACCGGTACTCCAGGCGTGTGGACACACGGCTGGGATATAGAATTGGTTAAAGCAGTTTGTTATAAAAATCTTCTTAATTATTATATTTCAACAATATGTGGTCAAATATATTTACTTTGCTCATTTGATGCGGAAAGTATATCGCCGGGCACACAAAGTTCGGATGAGAGAACCCTCACCAGTTTGGAAAACATTCTAAAACTTGCAACCGATCGATATAGTCTTTATGATGATCAAAATCTTTTTATATTTAAACGAGGCTGGGCGGATCCCGCCGCGACCCGCACCGCAGACGGCCCCACTTGGAGTTCCGCAAATAGATTCGCATTGTTCACCTCCGCGGCGGGTTGGCCCCCGTGGACCGATGGGACAGCGAAGAGGCGCGCCCTTTTAGATGAAGATAATTGGATTTTTAGTAAGGCTAACGAAATCCTTGCTCTTATCGGCGCGCTGCCCAACGAAACTGGCGACGCGCGCGTATATCTTGCTATGGAAACTTTTTTAAGAAACGTACAGGCCGAGAAAGGAAGACTTCTCCGAGCACTAGAATGTATTAGGGACGCATGGGAAAACAATGTAGAAGCTGAGCTGGACGCCCTAGAGGTAGAAATACAAGCGATCGCAGATAGATATGACACGGTGCTCCTAGTTGATGTTGGAGAAGGAATCCGCCTCACGCAAGAAAGCATGCTGGGAGATCTCAATCAACTAATCGCAGATCACGATCGCCTCTTAAATCTTCATTATGCACGAAATCCAGATAAATTATTTTTTAAAGAACAATGTTATCTATTAAGCTTTGTACAGCAAATTGCAGCATTTAAAAAAGAATATATTGATGTTTACAAGCGATCTTGGCTTATGCCGGGCAGTCACCATTGGGGAGATACGGGAATGGAAGTAGATGTTCCTACTTATTTATCTGATCATTCCGATCTAGCCGCTTGGGTCGATGATAGCGAAGAAGATACGCACGGCGCCACTAGAACCGATTCTCTTAAAGTAAAAAAATTGCTACCCTATGTCGGCTACACGGCTGATTATGCAGAAAAATATGGTGTTCAAGAATATAATGCTTCACTCTTAATAGATGGAAATCCATACGCATTTATAAATAAATTATTGATGAGCAGATATCAAGCTCCGATGATGGATATACCACACCATGTACTGTCTCTTCTGCAGCCATATATTCGACTTTTTAAAGTTGAATATGATGATCATGGAAATGAAACAGATACTGAAGTTACGTTTAACGCTTTTCGAAATGCCACCGGCGCCGCTAATGAAAGTGATTTATATAAGAACAATCGCCTAAGAAATACAGGCGTCGGCCTTAAAGAGTTTAAATTTACTTATGACGGAAGCAATCCATTTGGAATTAAAAAGAGCATCAAAGGAACTTTAAAAATATTTTCTAATACTTTTGATGAGCTTTTGATCGAAAGACGAAGTGGAGGCAGTACATATCGCTATGTAGACTTAGCTCTTAAGACATTTAATAACGATACCGGCCGCATGAGAGAAATCGTTAGGGAAAACGTCGAACTTTCGAAATTAAATTTTCGGCTCAAGGCAATGGTTGGATGGAGCCCCCCAACCAATCAAATATTAGAAAAGTTGAATCTTACCGAGAGCGAAGCAGAAGAGCTGCGGCAATCTTTGTATGATTCAATAGTTACTCTTAATTTGGTACCCACTATACATGATTTTGAAATCGATGAGCTAGGTCGTGTTAACTTTACCATAAACTATCTTGCTTGGATTGAAGAGTTTTTTGATCAAGCGCAATTTAATGTTTTTTCCAATCCCAAAATTGCCGCTCGCCGAATCATGAGAGAGCTATCAATGCAGTATTATCAAGAAAAGTGCGATAGGGATGCAAATCAGGCCTTAGAGGATATCAAAAAACAATATGCAATTCAAGCAGATGATGATCTTGCAGAAGCTATATCAACACTTATGGATAAGATGATTAGACTTGACAGAATTTATTATTTAAACATTAGCACCGAAGCGATCAAAGACTTTATTAGCCTAGGCCCTTTCTCGACAGTAGGTACGGAGGGCGCCTGGGAGCCCGGTGGAGCCCGTCAGATAGGAATACTTGATGACACTCAAGATACTTATGTTGAAGGTCTTCGCGCCGCAATTGGTGATTCGTTGGACGTTTATAGGCAGAGAAATCGCGCTGACGACTGGAACGAGAACCGCAGAGCTATAGCCTCTGCGCTGGTTCACTTAAATCCCAAAAAAGCTGTACTGTCGTATTTCTACCTTTCAGATCTCGTTGATACTTTGTTGGCAAATATTGAAGAAGAACTGCAAGATATTCATGCAGAATTAAGGACCGCCGCCAGGAACCGAACAAATCGAAGTGTCATAAACGAAGAAGATGTAGAATCTAAACTTAAAGAATATAAAGACTATGAAAAGATATTTCGTAAAATTAGGATCATACTTGGCCCTCTTGAACTAACAAACCCTCAAGGAGAAAATGCATTCGTTAATTTGGGAGACATCCCCATCTCTGTTAAATATTTCTTTGAGTGGCTTACAAGCACAATGCTATCAAAAGAAGAGGTGTTTTATTCATTATCAGGATTCATGAATGACGTGATCAATGGCTTAATCAATAAATTTTTAAACAATAATTTGTGCTTTTCTTATAATATCAAACAATTTGTAAGATTAAATCAGGCCTCAATCACAGGACCTCAAGATATAACATACAGAAACAATCCGTCTCGAAATATTGAAGGCGGCTTTGTTAAAGATCCAGTAACAGTGGCATATCAAAATAACGGCATTGTGCGAACATATATTGATGATGATAGTGTGCTTGAAATGCCTATTCTAAGAGACAAAGGAACCCCATCAGCGCGCCTGAGAACTGCGGCGCACGACGAGGTTAACTATATGGTTTATTTTGTCGGACAAACTTTTCCCGTTGATACACTAGTGGGGAATAAGGCAGCAGATGAGGGAATTGGTATTTTTCATTATCAAATTGGCAGAGACAGAGGGCTTGTAAAAGACATCAAATTGAGCAAAACCAGTACTCCTGGATTGCAAGAAGTTAGATTCGAACAACAAGGATACCAGGGATTAGAACAGCTACGAGTTGTTTATGACGCCAAGATAGAGTCATATGCAAATCCAAATACATTTCCTGGTAGCTATATCTTTGTCGATCCGTTTGGATACTCGCCTAGTTTGGGAAATATTGAAGGCACCGAGTATGATTTGACAAAATATGGCGTTGGTGGATATTATATGATAATTCGCTCAACTCATACATTTGGCGCCGGAACATGCAAAAGCTCAATTGAAGCAAAGTGGGTTAATCAGCTTTACGAAAGAGAAGCGGCAGGTAACAACGCGGATGTGGTTGATGAGATTTACGGTACCGAAGACGAAGCCGGCATTGATTGTACCCGCTTCCTAAATAGAATTTCCGCAGCCACCAGGAGAAGGTGATAACTTGCTTTAAAGAAAGAGGAAACAAATATGATAAAAAATGATGATCAACTTGAATTAATGCAAAATAATTTTGACAAAACGAATGATATTTTTTACAAGAAAGCTGTTTATGAAAGTCGCGCCGGCAGTGCAGGCGCCGGTAATTTCAGGAACTTTAATTTTGGCGAATTTATATTTTATGGAAGAATGAGTGTAGATCATATACCGATTTCAATGGTCAATGTAAGAAATTTAGCTGTGTTTAGAAAAAGTAACACCGCACAGCAGCCCCAAAGAGCTTTCAGTTTCGTAGTTAGAGTTTTTGATGCCATGGCCGCACAATTCGATAAAGATGCCATGCGTAATCATATTTCACCAAATGAAAAGTATCTGTCTAATCTATCTGTTTACCGGGGTTATGAAAGTCCTATAGTGCTCTATCGACAATATAAAAATGTTTATTTCGAACAAATCGCCAAAGCAATTAGATCTTCAGCTCGCCCAGAACAGCTAACAAATTTATCACAATTTTTAACTATTTTGGAAGGTGAAATTTTTAAGTCAATATCAGAGGTGCCCTTTACATATCCAAGCTTTATTAAAAGTAGATTTTGCGATGTTATGTGTACAGGCTTGGCAATTGAAATAGCAGATTTAAAATATTCTAACGACCTTGCCAAAGTTGAAAATTTTCTTAATAGCCCAAATTGGCCATATTACTTAAATGTGTGCAACTCTTATGGTTTTATGGTAGATAAAAAATATCCATGGCGACTAGTCGCCGATATTAATTCAGAAATAATGATAAGAGAGGCTAATAAGGACACAGCAATATATATTGGCGGGTACCCTCTTCTGGGCTTAGGCTTTTCTCTTGCAACTTCAACATATTTGGCAACAATAGTCGATGACATTTTGCAGCTTTATAATTTGTGTATAAGCGAACAGTATGTTGAAAGAATATACTGTGATAGCGGAAAAGTCACACAAACTGTTAAAAGGCCAAAAAAATATACTAAACAAACGTTTTTTAATGATATTTCTATTGAAAGCCTTTTGCGTTTTTATATGAGATTAAGAATTTATGAACAAAAGCCAGAAATGCCAGACAACGAACGAGAGGCCTTAATCACAGATTGTATGAGACTACGTGAATCTGAAGGACTATCAATGCCGATGACAATTTTTGAAAGAATTATATCATCAACTATTGACAAAAATGGTTCTTTCGATTATCATAGTAGACATCATGATGCATATTTACGAGAAGCCTTCGAAGAAGAAAAAATTGCAGCAATTACGGTTACTGGTGGCGGAGGTGGTTATTGATATTCCAAGCGCTTGACGATAAGTCAGAATGTATTGGAATTTACGCAGACGGCAAATTGTCGTTTGATGACTTTCCAACAAACCTAGCAAAGACATGGCGCTATAGCGCATCTATCACAGACCCAGCGGTAGAGTATGCCTGGATCCGCGCTGGAGGGCGCCCTATCGCCGATTGCTGCCCAGAAGATTTGTGTAACGAACTTCAAGCCGTCCGCAGAAAAATGAAGGCATATCTCAAGTCTTTCTCGATTGCGAAAGTCAACATGATGGATCATTGTGTATTTGATTTGATTCCTCATGATTTTCTTGTGCGCTTCTGCGAGATCAAAAATCAAATTACAGAGCACGTATTCGAGAACTACGAGAAGCCCGAGAACTATGATCATCTCAATAGTGTATATAAGCTATTGCATAAGATTAGATATCAGAGGTTAAACTTAAACAGTGAAGATTGCAAACATCTTTTTTATTCTTCGATGAATCGCCAGAAGATTCAGGAACTGATGAAGAACTATAAAACAATTGATTACAATATGTTTGGAACAATCACAGGAAGGCTCACCACTCATTCCGAATCGTTTCCGATGTTGACTCTCAAGAAAGAACTGAGGCGTATAATAAAGCCTCATAATGATCTGTTAATGAGTCTTGATTATAATGGCGCAGAAATTCGCACACTACTAGATTTGTGCGGCCAAGAGCAGCCACCTTACGATGTCCACGAATGGAATATTCAGAATGTTATCAACGATTTAGAAATGACGCGAGAAGAAGCAAAGCTCTATTTCTTCGCATGGCTTTATAATCCTCAGTCTAATGATATTGAATCAGATTATTATGATCGCAAAAAAGTTCTTGACAAGCACTATATAGATGGTTATATTCATACACCATATGGACGAAAGATCAAAGTGGAACAGAGAAAGGCCTTAAACTATTTAATTCAGAGCACGACAGCAGATCGTGTTTTGGAAAAAGCGGTCTTGATTGATCAGCTTTTGGAAGGCAAGAAGTCATTTATTTCGCACATCGTTCATGATGAAATCGTAATTGATTATGCTGATGAAGATCGGGGCATTGTGACGGGAATGAGAGATTTGTTTGAAGATGGCTACATGTCGAATTTTCGAGCTGGCAAGGATTATTATAATCTAAATGAGATAAAGCTATGATATCAATTGTAGGATTGGGTTCTGCCGCATCAAAGATTGCAGAAAAGTTCAAACAGACAAAGAACTACAACGTTTATGTCATGAATGATGGCCTCCAGAGACGTTCAAAATATAAATTTAAATTAAAGCCTTATGATGAGCCTGAACAATATGAAAAAAACATTCCCGATGTAAAAAAATTTTTTGCAGATATCGATGAGCATATACAATTC
>Ga0114906_1000931_pt1 | contig 15698 bp, 8 predicted proteins | sample MalvirDeepMed_M9_FD_89687 | JGI IMG/M metagenome (GOLD analysis project Ga0114906, IMG submission 89687) | Marine viral communities from the Global Malaspina Expedition - Malaspina viral metaG DeepMed_M9 | ecosystem: Environmental > Aquatic > Marine > Oceanic | place: Mediterranean Sea...
ACTTACCCCACTGGGTAAGAAAATGTTATCTATGGGTCAACTTAATCCGCATTATTATGCATTCTTTGACGATGATATACTTTATGATGCTGAATACGCGGGAGTTAGAGAGACTCAAAACGAATCTGAGCTGAGAATAAAAGAAAAAACACCTAGAATGAAAGCTCGACATGTGCACTCGGGCGTCGAGCAGAAAGTTAATTTATTAAACATATATATGCCAGTTGTGTTTGGAGAGGTTGATATAGCAGAGCAACTTGAAGTCTTTAAAGGATCTGGAGAAATAATTGACATGCCGACTTACACAGGTATACACCAAGATCAGCTACAAGCAAAACTAGAGTCACCCTATCATCACCAAAGAATGATGTTTCAGATTTTGGCAAAGACAATTTCACAAGATTCAGAATACTCTCTTGGTCTTCCGTTAGGAAACTCTAGTTTACAAACTGATAAGTTTCCATCTTGGTCTGTTGAGTATCACCATGGTGAACTTTCAAGTTCAACTCCGTATTATTCTGAAGGCAAGTCTGCAAATCCGTCTAAAGGCAGAGAGAGTATGACACAGATGCCTCAACTAAATTCTCAGATTATTTATGAGTGGTACGGGACTTACAAAAATGCAGATGGAACGTATACTACAAATTATATTGATGATATAGAATTTTATCAAAACACTGGCATGTTGCCAATAGATTATGATGGAGAGTACGCTAGTTATGATGATAATTCTGCATATCAACTAAAGCCGGATTATATGCTTTTAGAGGTGCAAGAGAAAAACACAGACTTTTTGAGAGAAAACTTTGATATTCAAATTTTTCTTGTGGAGGAGACTTATAATTCCGATGAAGCAGTATTCAAAGAGACACTAGTACCATTGGCTTTTCATAGCCCTGGTGATGGACAGATAACAGACAAGCATGTTGAATTTTTTCTTAATATAAACACAGACGAAGAAATACATACAGAAGTTTACTGTAAATCTGGCACGCTTAAAACGAGAAGAAAGAATAGTCTAGTAGATCAAACATTCCCGCTTGAGGGTTGCCCTGAAAAGAACCCAGTTAGGAATATTTATGAATCTGATCTTGAAGATATTGAGGAGCCGTGCTAATGGCAGAAAATGTTTCATATGAAATACCAGGTAGACAGACTGTAGATGTTCCATCTGTTTATTTTAATAAAATACATATAGAAAATGATTTATCAGGCATCAATGTAGATGTTGAGTTGAATTTAAAGATAGTATCGACGGATGGGGTTGGAATGATTAGAAGTAAGAAGTTTAGGGATGGCTTTTCTATAAAACTTGTTCAAGTCACTAATAAGAACTTTTATGAACAGCTTAATTCAATGTCGGATCAAAAGATTGCTAATTTGATAATGACAGATTATAATAATCAAAATAGCTTTAGTGACTATAAAGTGTTCACCATAACAGAAGAAAATGCTAAGCAGATGCTGTCTGGGGACAAGGTAGAAGTTGATAAGTTTAAAAATACTCGCATTTATAATACTTATTTTAAAAATGGTACGCCTTTTAAAGTTCAGCAAACGGATCACTTGTCATATTTTGTGCTACCTTGTATAAGTCTTACGAAAGATTCCGCTATTTACGGAAAACCTCTAAAACAGAAGATTATACATAATGGTAATAGAGTAGCGGATGGGGTAATTTTTAGACTTCCAAAAGAAGAATCTATCTATGGGAACCCACAAAGCATCTGGGGAGGACCAGTTCATTTCAATGAAAAGCATGGATTTATGGCGGGAGCAATTCACCTTGGTGATCCACACCCTGTTTTGTCAATACAGCCTGTTTTTAATAGCCTTGTTAATGACGATAGTATCTTCAGCAGGTACGAACAATCAATAACCAGCTTGATCGAAGATAAAAAGCAATTACAAAAATCCAAAGGATCGAAACTTTTAACACCAGATTCTGATGATCTGTTAAAAAGTTTAAAAAGTTCGTATTTTTCAAAGTTTGTCTCTTCTAGGGGTGAATTAAATAATTGTAGATTTTTCTTCGGGTTTGATTTTTATCAAGCGATTAAAGATAATTGTATGTACAAAAGTTTTTTTATGAAAGAAAACCTCAGTACTTCGCTTGAGATGTTAAGGTGGGCTAGAATATCTTCTTTTAAGCTTTTTAGAAGAAAGGTTAAGAATTATGTTTCTTACAATCCAGCCGCCTTGTTGAATCCTGGGACGGAAAACTCTAGTATGTTTGCGAAACCAGAATTAATAGTGACCACAGCTGATGACACTTCAGGGGTTGGAAAACTTGCAGCTTCAGAGTACATTGTCAACGATCCTATCCATGAAGGAAAGTTTAATTATATTGGATCAATCAAGGAGGTGAGCTTAAACCATTCGATGGTGGATGCTAGATCTAGGTCCCCCTTTGTAAGACACTTCACAGGGGTTGACGCATCTGTCTCCAAGAAGACCGACGGGCTTTTTGAATATAAAATTGAAGTAGAGATTGAGGATCCAACGGTATTCTATCTTCAACAAAGTCTTGCCTCTTTGGCTACCGCTAGAGATGCATATGCTTCTTATAATTCTTGGATAAAAAGCTGGAAAAAGAATCTTCCCAAAGAAGGCAATAGGTTCGATGAGAACTTTAGTAGATCTTTCAACAAAACTCAAGTTTACGCAAGGTGTGTTTCTTCTATAAAATCCTTTTTAGGGGTCATGAAATTATATTCGATAGGTGTTAAACCCGGAGACTTCCAGATGTTTCAAAGTTTAATTAATCCAGTTAATGGAGGTCCAAAAAATGTTAATAGGTTTTTATCTTTAATAAATAAAATGATAACCTTTATTGAAAGCGAAAAAGATGCTTTTAGGGCGGGCTCAATAGCTAAAAACACAATGAGTAATCATCGCCCGCCAACGAACAAAGCACAGCCAAAGACTAAGACAATTAAAGTCGCGAAGGTTTTTTCTCAACCAGAAGAGATCTTCGATTGTGATACGCCGATTTCAACAGGGACTCATTTTTTCACTCCTACGACTGTGCCGTCAGATGGACTAGTAGTTTTAAATTCTAGTGATTTTAGTACTAGAATAGAACAAGAAATGTCGAAATATTTTAAAAGTGATCTGATTTCCGAGTTGGAGGAAGAGGTCGCTGCTGATATAAATTCTGGTAAGTATTCGTTCTTAACACCAAGCGTCGTTATGGCAGGTAGAGAAGGCAAGCACCTTTCCCTGGACCCAAAAAATCCAGAATTCTACGATTTTATATCTTATGTGGAAATTTTATACGATATATTAAGATATAACACTTCAGTTAAAGGTTCTAGTATTAATGGCGATGGCTTACCTTTTTCGGTAGATCCGAAATCTAATTTATCGTTAGGCTGGCAGAAGGCGAGAAACAAGGTTATTGATTTTTTCGCAAGAAAGGGAAGTTGTACGGTAGATAATATGAGGGCTTTTACGGTTAGGTCTGCTTGGGAAGAAGAAACAAGAGAAGATTCACTAGTGTCGCTGATGGAAGACGTGGATGTAAGTAGAAGTAAGATACAAGTTACTAAGGGCGAGAAAAGCATCAAAGAGACCATTGAAGAGTCAAAGGCTGTTGTTACGGAAATCGAAAAGGACCCAACTAATCCCGCTAGGGCATTAATGGAACTTCTAGGACTATTTATATTTTCTAATAATCAAAGTATCTTGAATTTTAATAAGTACGATTTAAATAACTCAATAAGCTATTTTACCAAAGATCAGATAGGTTCCTTGCCTAATCAGATAAAATCCTTAACAATAGCATCGACCGTCAAAGATGAAAAAGAAAAGAAACAAGTTTTGAATCCTCAGACTTTTAAACTTAGTAAAAAGTTTGCATCGTTTTGTTTTCTTTATATGAACTTTTTAAACCTCGCAAGGGTTGAAGCTTTTAGAGGATATAGAAAGAAAAATAATAGACTTTTTATGAATGATCCAACTTTTTCTACTATAGATAGCCACCTGTGATCAAAAATAAATTCTTCTAAAACTTTGAGCTTTTGTAGAATAAAAAAACATACCGTCGAACAGCTGCCTAAACCACAACTGCTAGATTTTCCTATATATAATTCTGAGTTTTTTATGTTATCTGATAGTACAACATCTTCCCCAGCACCAGAAGGAACACAGACTGCAACACCAAGATTCATTGATTATAATTCTAATTGGGTTGAATCTGTTATACCTGGTCAAATGAAAGAATTAGATCTCTCTATTCCTTCTGAACTTATACATCTTGGTCTAGACGAAGATAAACTTAAAACTAGTGAAGTTGTCGAAGCTCCTGCCACCCCAGCTGTAGGTACTACTGGAACCGGCGGCGGTACAGGCACCACTGGTGGCGGCACAACCGGTGGAGGAGGATACTGAGATGGGGTGGATAGATGACCAAGAACAGGTAAAAAAAGCTCATACAAGAATTAAAGCAATCGATAATACTAGAATCTTTCCTGGTGCAGGTTTCCATCCATTTGGCGGGACCACTTATTATGAGCTACCCACGGCATTGAAAGGGGGACCAAACAATGACATACCAGCCGCTCCTTCTCATCAAAGCGTTACATGGGTTCAATCGTCGGAAAATAGCAATATAGATTCCTCTTACAGCGCAGGCAACGGTGGTTATACTGGCGGCGCACCGTTAAAAGAATATTATTATTTTAATAGCCACTTGTATATACCTGATCCACCACAGGTAAGTGCCCTAATAGAAACACCAGGCGTTCAGGAAGCTGTTGGTGCTCCCGACTCTGAATCAGTTCGCATCATAGATGGTACAGCGAAAAATGCGGACGTGGTGCGTTGTCATCTAGGTAAGATTTGGGCTCATGATAAATTTGAAGGGTTAACTTTTGCCGGAGATAAATTTTCTTGGCTTACAGATTATATTCAAAAGAAGCTTAACGTTTCTCCGGAGACAGTTTACAATGTCGCCAATGTTGAACTGGAAGTACCTGAGGCTAGACAACCACTGTATTATACTTTTACTACTGATTTCAAAGAGATTGCTCAAGGCAAAAAGGTTCCCGGCGGAGAATACACCTTTCCTATTGAACCGGACTATCCGCAATGGCATCCAGAAACTCTGTTATTTAATAACTACGGAAAAGATGCCGATGGGAACTTGTGCACAAAGGAAAGAATATTTATTGAAGCGGGACCAACGGAACCATTAGTGGGTCCTGTAGATCAAGCTTCTCCCTTCGGTGGGCGTTCAGAAAAATATCCTTTTTTACTAGAAAAGATCAGAAACAATGTTTTAAAGGATTGCCAGGATCCACATAGTAGGTTTAAACTTGATCACTGCACAAAAATAAAAATACCAGAATTTCAGTTAATAACTGAAACCTACTCTCCTGGACCTGGAGGTTTTGAAACTGATAATGATTATCGTTCGAACAACGGAGCGGTCTCGGTGCAATCGGAATACAATTTTTATGTTCCAGGATACGAAGAAGCTGCTGCGGGCACATTAGATGCCCCAGGGATCCCCCAAAATGGAATTCGAGAACCAGCGCTTCCTAGCCTTTTAATCACGACTTTATATAACAATTATTCACCCGAATGGATCAACAACGAGAGACAGCCTTATATTGAATGGTGGAGGTTTTTAAATGTCAATAGAAATCTTAAAGGGTACACAGACCAAACCACAGGGGATCCTTTACTTCTGAATGCTTTTAATCAAAATTACTTTGCAGCATGGACAAACACAGTATCTCAACAAAACGATGGAGGCGGTACGCCACTAGGTAAATCGGGCACCGCTACGATGGTCCAGTTGCTTAATAGAATGGGACATTTTTATAATGACTTAATCATTTTGCCTCATAGGTGGTCGCCAAAGCTTTATACTAAATACTTAGCTCACAAAGAGGATCCTATTAAATCTTTTCCGATGGCTATAAATCTTGAGTATTACGCTAACGGTGCTGGTGGTCTTGCTCATTATTTCGCTAAACATAGTCTTGATTTCGCCCTTATGAGAACTATTAGAGATGCGTCAAGAAACACTATTGGTGGAACAAATAATCCACTTATTATGAATCAAAGTTGGACAGGGATGGGGGATCCGTCAATTGAAGAGTCTTTTTGGATACACTACAACAAGGGTAGAAGCACTTTCCAAAACGCTCGATATCAAGGACAATGGCCTAAAGACATGTGGGATGGCGACCCAGCCGATGGGCTTAGTATGGTGACCGATGGACCACAAATTCAACTTCCGGATGTTATCTACGGAGCAGCCCATTATTCGTACAATGGAGATTTATGGGAAAGAAAAAGATATAGGACTTTTGAATTAACAAAAAAAGCCTATTGGGGAGAGGAAACATCATCGCCTCCAACCCCACCAGATGCGGCATATGGTAATTGGGTTGACTATTTTAGAATAGATAAAGACATATTTAATGAAGGTAAACCTTTAACTCCTGTTATTTGTCCGTTTAGTGAAGCAGGCAGAGAAGACCCTGTAAATGACGTTTTAGAATTTGGGTATTTCCCAGAAGGACAGAACGCTCCTCTCGTAAACGCCGCATTAGAAGGTTTTAAACAGGATTTAAATTCAAAGTTTTTAAGCAAAAGAACTAGAACATATAGTCAGATTTTGCACGGTCATCTTGCTTATTCTGAAACCCTTCTTTGGAGAATTGAGAAGTGGGTTGCTGATGAGAACGGAGAACCAGTTCAAAAAGTTCAGGACTTTTGGTACCCAAACCTACACCCTGATGAAAAGTTTTCTAACGTTTATGATGAAACAGACGATTCTCGCGAGGACTCTCCTCAGGTTATAAAATTAACAGATACTCAAGTTAAATATAACACACCTTACGTATATGTGATATATGCGTGGCAGGCTATTTTTGGCACTGAATATGAATATTACCCTCATCTAAAGGTGTTTGCTGAACTCGAAAAAAAAATAAATTTTCAGCCTGAAAAAACAGGTATTAAAGGAAAAGGTGAGATTGAAGTGGTTGGTGAGTCTTTTGCTATGTATTGGTATAAATACAGTAACCGTTTTGGTGAGTTTTCTCCTGCAGCTACACTTTCTGAAAAAAGATCTTATAAAAGTATTATTGTAGAGGAAGGTATTTATGGAGAGAACGGCTCCCCTCTTTATGTCAGCGACGGTGGCGCCACCATTTGGGGCAACCAACCAGACCTCAATATGGGCTTTACAAGAGTTCCTCCATCGGCAGGTATAGATGTTGATGGAAATACCGTTGATAACAACCAATGGTCGCCTGCTTGCCCAGATGGTTCCCCCCCCGTACCACCGGGAGTGGGAGCCCTTACCAATGAAAATGAAATAAAAGACTTCAACACCGACTACCCGCTAGAAAATGATCCCTGTACAGATCATGTTGGCTTAATGCTTGATATTGTATCTCGACCATCATTAAAAGTAGTTGAAGTGCCTGTATATAAGCAGGCTATTCCGGCTAGAGCGATGAATAAGCCTCCGGTTAAACCAAATGCAAAAACGACGCCTTATGCTGGTGTAAATAACAAGTACTTGGTTAGCTTAAATAATGGAACCGGCTGGAGTAAGGAAAAGCCAATCCCCATAAAAGACGAAGATAAACAACACATAAACGAATATTTAGAGTCTCAAGGAAGCGAGCCGGGAAGTAGTGTATATTTTGAGTATGACGACCCACCCGCTCACTTTGAAATCTTTAGGATTGATTACGCCCCTGAGACGTATGAAGACTTTGCTAATGGGGAACATTTATCTATACCGACAGGCGGAAAAGTAACCTCTGTGCATTTCCAACCAGTGGTTGAGCCAAATAAAAAATATTACTATACATTTAGAACTGTTGACTTTCACGGTCACTTCTCTAATCCGACCACTGTTTATGAAATTGAGCTAGTGGATGACAGCGGAGCAGTTTATCTGGTTACAGAGTTATACAAATTTCCTTCTCCAAAACTAAAGCTCGAAAAATCAATGAGGAGGTTCTTACAAATAACACCCGCTTTATCACAAACAGCAATCAGTAATGCTGAGGAATTGAATACGGCTTTAAGTAGCGAAACACCTAATTTGGGAAACAACGATATAACTACCGGCTACTCAACCTTTGAGCAGTGGCAGGAAGGTGGTGATGTTCGATACGCCCCGCCTACAAAGTTTAAAATTAGATTAATTTCTAAAAAATCTGGTAGAGCCATAGATCTTAATGTTGGCGTTGCGACGAGGAAAAAGACAACAAATGAGGACAAGGGTAAGAAATATCCTGAAGGGTTTTAACAAACATAAGTACTATTTAGTTAAGTGAACTATTTAAATCGTAAGGGAGCGAAAATATGGGATTTTTAGACAATAGTGGCGACATAATTCTTGATGCTGTGTTGACAGATACAGGTCGCTGGCGACTTTCAAAAGGCAACGGAGCGTTCAACATAACACAGTACGCTTTCGCTGATGATGAAATAAACTATGAGCTATATAGAAACGCTAATCATACAAACGGTGCGCACCCCAGTGGCAGCGCTTATTTTGATTTAAATATTTTACAAACTCCCGTGCTGGAAGCTTTTACAAATAATACTTCTATGATGAAGAGTAAGCTTGTAACAATTGGTAGAAATGATGTGTTGTATCTGCCTATGTTGAAGCTTAACGAAGAGCAGGATGGGTGGAAGAGGAATTCAGACACTGATCAAGCTGCTGCAAACGGTAATAAATTCGTTGTTACCGTAGATACTGCTACGAATGTTCCCATAGGCGCATCCGTAAGTCCTGGAGTTTGGGAACCAGCCGAGTCTCGCGGCATGATAAATGGTGTCGACGCTCAGGGAACGGTTATTAGAGTGGATCAGGGCTTGGACACAGATGAAATTTCCCCTTCAGATGGTTTAGCAGCAGACTTAAGAGAGACTCAATTTATTGTAGAAATAGACAATAGGTTGGGGTCAATTGCTTCTCCCGGAGGAGGTAACACCACTTTGGGTGCAACGGCTGAGTATGCTTTTTTGGACGACGATCAAATAGCGACCTATTATTTTAATCTAGGTACTGATACCTCGTATGTGGTTCCTATCACTGAGACTGCTAAAGTAGGCGAAGTCGACACAGAGACCATCAGAGGACCCAGAGGAACTCGATTCCAATTTAAAATTAAGTCTTCCACAGAATTAGCAACCAGCACTTACTTGTTTAAAAAGATAGGAACTTTTACGAGTGCTAACAACTGGACAACCTCGACTAGTGTTGCAAAAAAGGTACACTTTATTGATAGTATAATCAGAGTGACTGGTGGTACAACAGGATACAAAATTGACATTCCCGTTAGATTTGCGAAACTTGGTTAATGAAAAATAAGGACAAGGTATAAAAATGGCAGAAACTTTCAAACCTTTTGGTGCTAATGATACAACAACGACTAGAACGCTTTTGCATGAAGCAATTCCGGTCACCGGTACTATAATTTCCGGAACTTATACGAAGGCAAACAGCTTGGCTCTTAATGCTGAATTAAATATTAAGAATTTCTCTCATGGGATGTTTCAGTCTGTTTATGACTATCCGTATTTGAGTTCTTCTGCAAACCATTTGTTGGATATAACCGTCGGTTATCATTCCACATCGAAGTTTTCAGGTGCTTCTGCGACAGTGCAACAGGAAAAGAAGATTAATGTATATAATCAAATGGCACAGTTGCTGATGGGCTATGACGTAACGGGTGGGATTAAACCGTTTAAAATACCGAATACTACGGCTGTGGATTATATGAGAGAGGCTATTTTTATTAACTTTAGTAGACTTTTAACAAAAGATGAGATTAAAAAGGGTTCCTTTACATTAAAGTTCGGTCGTGACCCTAACGGAGAAGATATAGAGAAGGCACCTAATGCACAACAAGAGATTGTACAAAGATATAAAGGAGAGGACGTGTTTTATACTGATTCTCCCGCTGGTGAGTACGCCGTTTTGTCTGGTACCACTGCACCTCATTGTGGCTTAATCTTTTACCAGGCGGGTGTTGTTGTTTTAACAGCTTCTTTTTTAACTAGTAACTCAGGAGCAGTGCATCAGAGCGGCTGTCTTTCTTCTTCTTTGGCGGAAACCGGAAAGGGACACTTAAACGAGGTGTTTACAGGATCGGCTATTAGTGCCTCTTGTGGGGAAATAAGAAACCGACTTGCAAATATTGAATTTAACAACACGACGGAGTTAAATTCTGCAATCTATTTCTGTCGTGCCAATCATAATGAATTTAATTATAGCTCGAATCCGACTTATCTTTCAGGTAGCAAGATTAGAGTTAAAGCCACAAAATTGGACGAACCAGTATCCTATATAACTACTATAGGTTTATATTCTGCGGATTATGAATTGTTAGCCACGGCAAAACTTTCAGAACCTTTGAAGAAGACACCAAGGAATGAATTAACTGTTAGAGTTAGACTCGATTATTAAAATGAGAATTAAAAGATGCCTTATTACAAATTCTCTAAAGATGATGTTTTTTACAACTTAATAGAGGCTAATCCAAAATCAATATTTTTTATATACAGTGGTAGCGTCTTTTATAACAATACGCCCTTCGTAAGTGGTGCGCTTCATAGCGGAAACGTAGGGCACATGCCCGTAGGCTTTGTCAGTTTGCACGAGATGAATGTTGATAGACCGTTTGTGTTTGAGTATAACGATACAATAACGCACGGAGCAGATGCGACAAACCGTGCCGGTACCTCCACAGATCATTCAACTGGCAAAGTTACCCCTGGGAACCAACAGAACTCTTTAATTTTTCCATGGATGAGCAAGACTGGAGGAGGCGAAGTATATAAGACTACGCTGACCGGAGCATACAATACTTCGCTATATGGTGACACTTCTTGGGTTACTTTTAAATATCCGCTAACGTCAAGTATAAGAAGGTTCTTCTATTCCGATGGAGCAGAGAATAAATATGGGCACCCGCAAAAGAACGAAGCAATTATAAATGAACACCCAGAGACTACAAAAATTGGAACTGACTTTGATACGATACGAGATGGTGCTGGTGACGCTACTCCCACGTCGCTTTATAAGTTTAATATTGAGAAGGTCACTATAGATAAGATTGCACCAAGGGCACATCATACTGTAGAGGACTACAACATACCCACCGGACCACCCACTCTTGGCGCACCTGATCCAGAAGGGATGTACGTTGTTGCTTCGAGTTCTTTTATAGACTCTTTAAGAAACACGTTAAATCACTATACAAAACTAAGTCCGCATTATTATTTTTCTTCATCGTTGATACCAGGGTGTCAGAAAAACACTCAGACACTGTGTATGCTTGATATTCCATCTATTTTTTATGGTTCATCTATAAAGAAAGGGAGTGTAGATCTTAAATGGTACGTTAGCGGTGCGTTGTTGGCACAATTATCTGATCCTTATAAAAATGGAGAGCTAAGACAAGTTAGCGGCACTTACAAAGACGCTGGGGGCACGGTAATTAGTGGAGGGATTGCCGGAGTTGTTCTATATAATGAGGGTATAATAATTTTAACTGGTAGTTGGGATTTGGCAAAGGGCATGCACAAAGAGAATTTTGTAGAATCCGGCGACGATGAGGTGGTTGACACCTGGCAACGACCTAGGTGGATATACTTTGGAACAGGAATGCTTGATACATCAGGCTCGGTATATGACAATCCAGGGTTTGATCGCCGAGATAATATCAGCGTTCCTTCTTCGAGTTTTTATCTAGGGTTTGAAGGGACCACTTATACGCCAGTAATAACGATGATGGCTCACGCTAAAAAGGGCTTTTTGAATCACTCTAATAATCGGACGTATCTTAAAACAAACTCTTCTAGATCATTTAATGATCCGCGAACCGACACAACATCCGGATCCATCATACCTATGATACATTGTGGCTCAAATGCTTACATACAGCACAATGAAATGCAAATTAAAAATATAGTAACCAGTTCATACTCTAATCATACTGCTAGTTTTGAGAAACAAACGTTTATATCGAAGATCGGTATCTACGATGAAAATAAAAATCTAATTGCCATAGCTAAAATGGCTCGACCTATTAAAAAAACTATTGATAAAGAGTATACTATTAAGATGAAATTGGATTTGTAAATGATTCTTGGGTTAGACGTTAGTACAAGCATTGTTGGTGCGACAGTGCTTGATGAAAGTGGTGAAATTGTATATTGCGAAGCTTGGGACCTCCGCAACAAAAACCACTTTCCCACTCTCTACGAAAAAGCGCAGAGAGTCAAACAGATGCTAGAGATATTGCACGAAGTTAAGAGATACGATATCGAAGATGTTTTTATCGAACAGTCACTTCAAGCATTTAGACCAGGCTTCTCATCTGCAAAAACTTTATTGACTTTAGCAAAGTTTAATGGTATAGTATCATATATCTGCCAAAAATGTTACTTGAAGCCCCCCGAATACATCCCAGCGTCTACGGCACGAAAGGCTTGCGGAATAAAAGTTAAGAAGGGTCAAAAAGCAAAAGAAGTAGTTTTAAATTTTTTACTTGACAATGAACCCAATTTTAAGGTAGAATATACAAAGTATGGGAATCCAAAACCAGGCGCATACGATATGGCAGATTCTATTATTATAGCAAGAGCAGGATGGAAAAAACTAAATTATTGAGAGATGTGTTAGGGGAGCCTTTTGTTTCTAACGAAGAGCATCTTTTTTATTGCCCTTATTGCAAGCATCACAAGAAAAAGCTTTCAATTAACGTTGAGAAGAACTTTTTTAAATGTTGGGTTTGTGATGTCCACGGTAGATCAATTCGTCGCATAATACGTAGATTTGGAAGTTTTCAGCAGTTACAACTTTGGGACAGTTTAAACAACAAAGAAGACATTTCTTCATTTGATAGGCTTTTTGAACAGTTGGCACCCGAGGAAACTCAGAGAATATCTTTACCAGAAGAATTTGTTACTTTAACTGGTCGAAGTATTCCTCCTTCTGCCAAGCATGTTACGTCATATTTATCTAACAGGGATATATCTAGAGAGGATATGATAAGGTGGAAGATTGGGTTTTGTGTTCGCGGAGAATACCAGGGAAGGATAATTGTTCCGTCTTTTGATGAAGAGGGTTATGTTAATTATTTTGTTGCTAGGTCGTATGATAGAAATTGGAAAAAATACCTGAACCCACCGTTGTCTAAGGATATCATCTTTAACCACCTGTATCTTGATTGGGATTCAGATATTGTTGTGGTTGAGGGTGTGTTTGACGCTATAAAGGCTGGACCTAATTCTATACCGCTTTTGGGCTCTACTTTACGTGAGGAATCTAAGTTGTTTCAAGAGATCATAAAAAAAGACGCATCTGTATTTATTGCTTTAGATTCAGATGCTCAAACAAAATCGAATAAATTAATATCAAAGCTTCTGATGTACGGAGTGGAGATTTACAAAATAGACACTTCTGGGTATAACGATGTAGGAGAAATGTCTAAAGAAGAATTTCAGAAAAGAAAAGCTGCCGCACTGTTTGTGGGTGAAGACACATACTTTATGGAACAGGCTTTGAGTAGCATTTAAGGGGTACAGATTGAAGTTTGCTCATTTGGCGGATACTCATATTCGCAATTTAAAATATCACTTTGAATATAAACAAGTATTTAAAAAGATATATGATATATTACGTAAAGAACAGGTTGATTATATAATTCATTGTGGTGACATAGCACACACTAAGACACAGATTTCACCAGAGTTTGTTGAAATGTGTGGCGACTTTCTTCTTAATCTTTCAAAGATAGCACCAACATATATAATCTTGGGGAATCACGATGGAAACTTAAAAAACAGCAACCGCCAGGATGCGCTTTCGCCAATTATCAAAGCTTTGGACTGTCCTAATTTACATTTATTAAAAAATTCAGGCGAGACCATGCTTGATGATAAATTTGTTTTAAATGTTTTGTCTGTTTTTGATGAAGAAAATTGGCAAGATCCTTCTGATCAAGATAAGGTTAATGTTGCCTTGTATCACGGATCTATCAGCGGCTGCGACACTGATACTGGCTGGACCATGGAGCACGGGGAAAGTGACATAAGCATATTCAAAAACTATGACTATGCTATGTTGGGGGACATTCACAAGACAAACCAGATATTAGATGACCATGGCAGAGTTAGGTATTGTGGGTCTACAATTCAGCAAAACCATGGAGAAACTAATGATAAGGGCTTTTTGCTTTGGGATATCAAAGATAAGGAAGACTTTACTTGTAAGCATATTTCCATCTTAAGCCCCAAACCTTTTGTTACGATTGAGCTTGATTCCAAAGGCAAGATGTCGAAGACTGCAAATGTTCCGCTTGGAGCTAGGTTAAGAATCGTATCTAACAATAATGTTCCTTTAGATTCTTTAAGAAAGGCGATGGATGCAGCCAAGTTTAAGTTTAAGCCAGAAAGTATTACTTTTTTAAACAGAGCGGCAGGAAAAAAGGGTAATGTAGAAGAACTAGCTAGTGAGTTTGCTAAAGAAGACCTTAGGGATTTGGGTGTACAGGAGAAATTAATAAAAGAATATCTAAAAGACCATGATTTGAATGATGGTGCTTTGACAAAGATTTATGAACTAAATAAAAAATATAACACAATAGCCGAGCAAGATGAGGAGATAAGTAGAAATATTAATTGGGAACTTAACTCGCTGGAGTGGGATAATCTGTTTAATTATGGCAAGGGAAATAAAGTTGATTTTAAAAATCTTAATGGCATCGTCGGGATCTTCGGCAAGAATTATTCTGGAAAATCTAGCATTGTTGATAGTCTTTTATATACGCTATACGATAAAACTTCAAAAAATAATAGAAAAAACCTACACGTTATCAACCAAAATAAGGAATATTGTACCGGAGTTTTAAAAATATCAGTAGGTAATAAAATTTATGAGATCGATAGAAAAGCAGAGAAGTATGAAAAAACACTTCACGGGAATACGACCATTGAAGCAAAAACTTCTGTGGACTTTAATGTGTTCGATGAGGTAACAGAGAAATCAACCAGTTTAAACGGCACTAGTCGCCCAGAGACAGATAAAAACATACGCAGAATATTCGGAACAGTAGAAGACTTCTTATTCACATCAATGGCATCTCAAGTTGACTCGTTAGCATTTATAAAGGAGGGCTCTACGAAGCGAAAAGAGATACTTGCAAAATTTCTTGATCTTGAACTTTTTGATAAGAAGTTTAAACTAGCCAAAGACGACGCTTCGGAAATAAGGGGCAGTTTAAAAAGGTTAGAGGAAAAAGAATTTGAAGTGGAGATAGAAAAAATTAAAGACGAAATCAAAACAAACCAGGAGATGACAGACGGTAGAAAAAGATTTTGTCAAAATATAAAAACAGAAGCCTCTGATTTAGAAAAAGAAATTGTTAGACTCGATAGCAAGATTAATGTGATAGCCATAGACCCGATTGACATAGAGGACATAAGTTTACAGAAAAAAGAGAAGGAGCAGAGCTTAGGTAAACTCCTGAAAGAAAAGTCTAGTGTTGAAAGTAAGCTAATTGAAAGAAAAGATTTATTGGATAAGATTGGTGGATTTGTAAATGAATTTGATGTTGATGGCTTAAGAGATAACTTAGAGATAGCTGTAGAAAAAGAAAAGAAACTCGTTGAGCTTGAAAGCGAGATTAGTTTAGAAAGAAACA
>Ga0114906_1000935_pt1 | contig 15660 bp, 9 predicted proteins | sample MalvirDeepMed_M9_FD_89687 | JGI IMG/M metagenome (GOLD analysis project Ga0114906, IMG submission 89687) | Marine viral communities from the Global Malaspina Expedition - Malaspina viral metaG DeepMed_M9 | ecosystem: Environmental > Aquatic > Marine > Oceanic | place: Mediterranean Sea...
GGATGGTAGTCATGGGCCCCGGGAAGAAGGAAGAGGAGCGAACAAAGAAGGAAGAGGAGCGAACAAAGAAGGAAGAGGCGAAGAAGAAGAAGAAGAAGAAGAAGCCCGAGAAGAAGAAGAAAAAGAAACCATACTCAACGAGGTAAGGCGGCAAGAAAGGTATGGGTTATTAAAAAGGTATAATTTATGAGATTTTTAGATCCCAAAGAGGAAGTTTTTAAAATACAATTAACGCCATATGGTGTTTATTTATTAAGCCAAGGGCATTTTGATCCTACATATTATGCCTTTTTTGACGATGACATATTATACGATTCAAGTTATTTATCAGGTAGCGGGAACACAACTGAATTGCAAAATAGTATTGAAGACCGAATTTTAAATCAGACTCCTCGTTTTGAAGGTCAAACTAGTTTTGAAGGAAGCGATGCAACAGTGTTTGCAAAAGAGCCTAATCTATTAGAAGAAATATTTCCCGGGATTGGTAAAAAATTAAATGATCCCTCCTATAGTATTGAAATTCTAGAAAAGCCGGTTAGTCAGTATATGTTGCAAAATCCAATAGCGAGATCGGCTTATCATACCGACAAAGCACCATTCTATAATTTACAAATGATTACTGGCGCCATTAACTCTGTTTCGACGGTAGGAGTTAGTGGGTCAGGATATTCGGGAACAGGAGACACTCTAGATAAAAATGTTCCAACTACTTTTATCGACCAAATTAATATCGATTTATATAATACAATAAATAAAAATCGAGTTGCTGATGGAGTAGCTCCTACAGCTAATATTCAAGATGATGAACTGTTTGATGCATTTTATGTTTTTGAAGATGGAAGTAGCATAACATATGATAAAAAAAGAATATTTATTAAGCTAGAAGAAGGGAATACCCAATTTTTGAAAGAAAATTTTGATATTGAAATATTTGATATAATAGAGCAAACGGTTGATGATGAAAAAACAGAACAGTTAAAGAAGTTTTCTTTTACTGAGGACAACAAGGAGCCGACAGCAGCAAATGTTGAATATTATTTCAATTTAAAATTAGATAATGAAATTGAAGATTCTTATTACTGTGAAGCCCTAAAAGACAATCCCAACAAAACAAAAGACATTTTTTCAGATAAAACCTTTAGATGTCCTGAACAAAAGCAAGAATTAATTAATGTTAATATTTATAATACGGACCAACCTGAAGATCCAGATACAGGTGATTGCTAATGCCAAAAAATATATATCAAAAATATGGAATATCTGAAAGCTATATTCCAAAAATATATTTTAATAAGATAACACTTAATAGAAGCAATTATGGTATAAATCTAGATAGAAGCATATTACCCTATATTGATGAGGCCACCGCGCCGATTTCTACGACATCTATAGTAACTAAGACAAGAACAATAGTATGGAGAGAAAGTGAGGGGTGGCTGATGAATCCAGAAGTTGTCGCCGAACGCGAAGCTCAAGGCGAAGTACTTGAGAGGATGGACCGCAATGGAGAAGAGCACCGGTTTTTTTGGAACCACGGGACCAAGAAAGTTACCAACAAAATCGATTTCTTTGGAGGATACAACAAAAAGTTTACAAATGAAGAGAAAACTTGTGTTTCCGTTGAATCTAAAATAATATTTAATGTTTCAAATGAAGCAGAGTTTAAAAAGATAGTGGAAGATGATGATTTTAATGAAGCAGTAGAATTATATTATTCTGTTTTTTATGATTCCAAAGCCGGCGAAGTTCTCGCTCGCACTACAGAAGAGGTACTAAACAAAGACGTCCATATTTTTGACACCCTATTAAAAAATAATGCTCTTCCTGGCGAGCAAAAAATGGTTTCGATGTCTACTATTCTAAAACAAACTTGGAATGATCAATATAGCGATTTGAACAAAAGATATTTGAGTCCCTTTGATATATTGAAAAAATATAAAAAAGTGTTTCCCAATGGCCAAGTATATTATGAGCTTCCGTATGTTATTACGTTTGAATTACAAAATAAAAACCCACAAAATGTATATTTATTAGCATTTAGTAAAGTAAAAGACTTTGAATTAGATTTGACATTAAATTTTGGACAGTTTGAAATCGACTTAACAGATTTTATTACGTTCGGAGAACTAGAAGGCACTGATCAAGCTCAAACAATTGGACCTCACACATTTGAAACCGTTGTAAGAAATGGCAACGCTCAACGTTTTGGAGCCGTTTTTACCATTTCTAATAATCAAGCAACGACTATTACTTCATCAACACCAGATCCAGAAAAAGAAGAAAAAGACAATATCGATAGAGAACTTGCCTTTAATGATGTAAAGGGTACCCCATGGTTTGGCGGAGTCCATCGCCGCGGCCAAAGATTTATGACTGGCGATGTTCATACGTCGGAGTTACATCCTTATCTAGACATTATGCATGTTTTAAATCCCAAAGTTATAGATTTAAGGCCCATTGAAAAGATTAAAAATGCTCAAATAGATTTTTCCTCATTGGCTGATATATTAGGTAATGTAGATATTAATTTTTCAGATAGCACCGATTCGGGGAGACAAAGTTATCAAGCCCGTTTTGGCCGGCGCCGAACGAAAGAATGGTGGACTACTAAATACTTAATAACTACTAACTCATCTAAAAGACTACATGAAGAGATGACAGTCATTTCAGATCCTTTATTGTCTTCTAAAACAAATGGAGATATCGATGGTTTTTTTGCAGTTGATTATACTAAATTGTTAAGAAGATATGGTTTAGTACCAGCTTTATTAGAACATATGGTAAATATTACAAACAAGGGCAATGTAGCATTCGCGTCTCATATGAGAGCAAAGATGTCCATTGCTTTACGAAACACTCTGAACATAAAAATTGACAGAGTAAGTTCTGAAGGGTCAAAAACAATTTATGACTCGAACTCTATAGATGCTGTAGGAAAATACCCAGCGGACGGCATATCTAATGGAGTAGACGGGCAAAGTTATCCTGAATTGGCTAGATTGGGATACTTGAATCCACTTAGTATGTCTAGAAAAACATTTACTAATCTACCATCTGTGTTAAGTATGGTAGAATTTTATAATTTTACAGATTTAGATCCAACAAAACAATTTGATGTTAAATATCGTTATAAAATATATTTAAGCGTCAATGATCCTTTATATGAAATATTAATTTTTATGTTAAATAATTTGGATAATGCCATTAATGGCCTAGGAAAGCGTTTAGGATTAAACCAACTCATTTCGATGGCATCTGTAATAACAAAAAATGTTAATATTTTAAATGAGTCTGGGAGTCCTTATATTGAAGGTAGCTTTATTGACCTTGAGCCGGAAGCTCAACAAAATCACATTAACCAAAAAACAGTTCCGGTAAAAACATTGTTAGAAATTGTACAAGATTATGACATAGACAATGAAACCAATTCATTAATATCACCGGACGAAGGTTTCTTAACTGATTTGCAGATCTTAATTGAGTCGGCAACTTTGCCTATGTTATTAAATTCTAAAAAAACTGGAGTTGAAATAACAGCCTCCGATGAAGATGCATTACGTGTAGCGACTAATTTTACTGATGGGGAAAATATTTCTATAGATGGAATGACAATGGTTGCAAACACACTGGAGTCTGTACATCAGAATTTAAGTAGTCTTATCAGTGCTTTATCTAATGTTAATGCAACAAAGACTAATGCGTCGACTACAAAGTCAGCTCTATTGGCTACTAAATCTGCTGGAAATTCTAATAGTAGTTTAAGAAGAATTTCAGCTGAAAGGCTATCTTCAACATATATAACTAAAACAAGTTTTGGTTTCGATTATACTGATGTGTTTTTTAGAAATCCAGAATTGGAGGATGAATTTACGGGAGCAGCTGCGATTCAATTCAAAAGAGGATTAAAACAAATTACAGCCACTCGTTATAATCGAGGTATAGAACACATATTAAAAGACTATTATTCTACTACTGTTATAAAGGATGGTTTTCTACCGCCGTCGCATGCTAGTGTAGATGCAAATGGATATACTTATTTGCCATTATATCCGGATGGTATAACTATACCGGATCGTTTTAAACTCTCGGATGAACAAACTTGGGAGGCAATATTGCAGGCTTTAATGTTATTTAAGAGTGATAAGCTTTCTAAACTTGATGCTGCAAATATTTTTGGAGTTACTCAAGAAAGTTTAAGTATCGGAACACAGGGCAAAAATGATATTTTTAAAAAAATGCAAATTTTGGGAGAGAGTGTGGATGAGTCGGTGGCAAAATTAAAATTAGCTGAAAGAAGTCAAACATTGATAGCACAGAAAGGACTTTCTATACAGGACAAAGAAGTTGTTGGTGAGTCCATGGAGTATTTAAGTGATGGCACAGTTGGAAGCCGCGGCGAGATTATATATGAATCTACAAAAACCTCTCATACTGATATAAAAACAAATAATTTTCTTTCTTATGTAAATAATTTAGCAGCGGGGTCTTCTCCTAAATTACGTTTGTTGACTGGGGAGGCTTACAAGAAAGAGCCATTTGAGAATTCTTCGTTACAAAGCTTGGCATTGATATTTCATAATTTGGATATATTCCATGGCGAATCGGAATTTGATTTATCCTCGAATTTTGGGCAAATATATAATTCTTTGGTTGATCCTACAAATAATCAAATGTATTTAGCAAGATATGGGGAATATTTATTTAGGTTTTTACATGGAGTAAAAATTGAATATTTAGATAATTTTCAAACTTATGATTTATCTGAAGAAGAGAGTATTTCCACTTTAGCATCTGTGGATAATTGTGATTTAAGTTCTTATGAATGGAAAAAGTTAACTCGTGCCAGAATAGAAAATCTTGGGACGGGTCAATATGATCGTTGTTTATTATGTAGAGTAACACATCACAATACACATGTTTTATTGAATGATACAATTAATGAAGGATTGAGTTTCTTTCCAGTGTTTTCTAAATATTTTCTAATTACTGGTGGAAGCAACACGGCATATGAACTTAGACAATTTGGAGAAATGTTGTAGGCACTAAATTATGACAATTAATTATAAGAATATAGGCGGTTTTACTAAATTCATTAATACTAAGTTTATTGATGATATAATACCGACCGAAGAAGCTGCGCTTCAGCCAGGTACCGCCCCTACGGATTACATACATAATTTAACGACTGTCTATTTAAAAGAACCCAAGACTAATAAATATCTTGTTGCGGAGTCAAATGGTGATTTAAATGCAAACCGCGATATACCAGCTCAGTGGGAACAGTTTGAGATACAACAGATTACTGGAGATGGAATATTAAAAACGGGCGATAAGGTTGCATTAAAAAGTGTTGCGCATCAAACCTATGTTGTATCTGAGCCAAATGGACAGTGGTATGCCGATCGTTTTCAGCGGCAAGAGTGGGAGACCTTTATGATTATGCAGAAAATCCCCGGATCCGCGACATCCGGGTTAAAACCTAAAGGATCTCCAATACTATTTATGACAGACGTACTTTTTAGGTCTGTTCATAGTGGTATATGGAAATACCTTAGCGCAGAACAGGGTGGTACCACGGTATCGCGTTCATACGGGACAACGGAAGGTAAGATAGAATTCCAGATAATCCCGGTAAATGGTTAATGCGAATTAAAGAGGTTTTAAATTTTGTCTAAATCAGTTGGAAAATTAATATTATTTAGAATTGAAGATCTTCAAGATCCGAATACGAATATAAATTCGACCGGAGCGAACCCGAACGTAAACGCGCTGAACGACGGATACCTGGACGAGACAAACACCCGCTATAAGATTATTAGAAATTTAACTAATTATTATAAAGTTATTGATGGTAAATTAACATCGCCCCTGCGGTATTGGAATATAAAAACCATACACGACTCTCAATTGGGCGTGAAGTTCCAGCGCTGGCAGGCGGGCAGTCCAAATTTATTTGAGTATGAACCGGTCGACAATCCCAAGGGCATCGACTACTCCGAGTGGTCCTTTTTAAATCATAATTTATCAGTGCAGAGGCCGTTAACCACGACAGCTGATAAGGTTGATAGTGCCAGTAATGCAAATTTTTCTAAATATGGATTTGATGATGAGATTAGTATTACACCTATTTACAATTTTTATTTGAAAAAATATGAAGATTTTTTTACAAAACTTAATACCAGCGCGATACTTGGCGCGCCCGAAAAAATGATTCCTAATTATTATTATAGCATGTTGTTTTTACAAACTTTGAAGTTAAATTTAGATCAATATGAGCTAGCTCAGCAATGTGTTAATTTGGCTGGCTATAAAAATGGAATAGGTTTAGATGAATTTTTAAAGCTAACAACAAGGGCGCTTTGGGAAGAATCTTATAAATTTAAAAACTTAAGACAAGAGTTAATAGAGGAGAAGCGGTTCGTTGAGGAAAGAAACAGTGTTGTAATGTTAACAAGTGATTTTTATAAGACATACAATGATCAGATTGAAATACAAAAAAATGTATTTCCCTATTGTGTAGAAATTAAAATACCGGTCATTAAAGATGGGACAGTGTTTCGTGATATTTTCAAAGAGCTTAACATATATGATGATATACAATACCAAGTAGCTATAGCATTAAAAGTGTTATCTGGGTTCGAGAAGATATCGGTGCACTCCAAGGGTCTCGACCGCACTGGGGATGTTGTTTTTAATAATTTGGCTAAACGATACAATATTTATAAACTTTTAAGTGAAGTGACGCCTAATATAGCCGGGGATCCTGAGAGTGGCGGGATGAAAACAGAGTGGCAAATCGATATGGGTACCATGCATCCTTCTTTGTTGGAGTTTTCTTTGGATTTGTTTTCCTTATTGGAAGGCGAAACTTCAACTTATAGAGATGCGGATCTAGACTCATACCCCCACGCACATTTGCTTGATCAAAATTTAAATTGGATTAATGTAAGTAACGTTGGCGCGCGCCAATTTCTTAGGTTACATATTGGTGACGACTCCTCACTTGAAATTAAAAACTCATTTTTGAAAATGCTTGCTTTCCCCGCCGCGGCGGACATGACCTGGGAGGAAGAGACAGCCTGGAGCAAACTTAAGGGCCACATAGCTAAATATAAATCACCGCTAGTGTTCTTCGGTAAAGAAAAAGAAAAAAATAGTTATATTGCATCTATTGCTGCAGCCAAATTAACAATTATTTTAGATAAACTTTTGGAAAAAATAAAACTGAATTCCGCGGCAGTATTTCGAAATGAAGAAAATTATTCAGAAATATTATTTTTTGAAATTGAAAAATATGATAAGAATCCGCGCGCTAATTCATGGGTTCCCGCGGGCAAAGGCGCAAATCCAGTCCTCCCAATACAGAGATTTCTTTTACCTAATGATCCAGACTTCAATGAAGTAAAATACCTCGACAGTCAAATAAAATACATGAAGTTTTATTGGTATAGAATATACGCGCACACTCTTTCATTCGGAAATAGATTACAAAGGGAAACAGCGCGTGGACCAGGAAACATCTGGTGGGATTATGATAATCAATTGGATGTAAAATTGGTGAGAGTTCCGTATTATAATGTTGATAGGTTGGATACTGAAAACTCACTGCCCACTATAGTTAGTGATGCTCCTCCATTGCCACCTAATTTATCTTATTTTCCATATAAAAATGTTAGTAATAAAATAGGATTCTGGTTCAACGTTCAGCTAGGCGAATTAAAAATGAGGCCCGTGATAGAACTTAACACGGGTAAACAAATATTTAATATGAATAATTATATGCATAGTCGATATTTGGCTGCTACTCTTGAAGGTACTGGATCCCCTAATTGGGATAGAGAAATTTTATATAAAACAGATGATTATGGGGGTGTGTTCGAAATATTTAGAACAACAGAACGCCCAAACACTTATGAAGATTTTAGAGATAAGAAAATAGCAACTGTAGACGTCATTGGAGCAAAAACCTTCGTTGACGATATTGTTCCAAATCAAGATTATTATTATACTTTTAGATCGGTCGATGTGCATAATTTACCGTCCAATCCAACACCAGTTTATCATTTTAAAATGATAACTCACAATGATGCACCCGAGGCTAATGCAGTTAGAATTGGCTCTGATTCAGCACAGCCAGTTTTATTTAGTGAAATAATTAATTTGGGTGATAATTATGAAAAGAAAAGAACGCAAAGATCTTTTAAAAAATATTTATTAATAGAACCTTCTTTAAAACAATCCTTTTTAGATTTTAAAGAATCTAAATTTGATCAAGAGGGCGGTATTACCACAGCATTAGACGTTGGAAAGGCTAGCCACCCGCTTAAACTTGGTAACGCTGAAGAACAACTTTTTGGTAAAAGATTTAAAATTAGAATTACATCAAAACAGACAGGACGTAAGCTCGATATCAATGTACATTTCAAAAATCCTGAAATTAAAGAGATTATATCAGATACGGACTAATTATATGGGAGTTAAATTATGGCTTTTTTAGATAATTCGGGTGATATTATATTAGATGCAGTTTTGACAGACGCGGGCCGAGCAAGGCTAGCCAGAGGAGACGGATCGTTTAAAATTACTAAATATGCTTTTGGAGATGATGAGATTAACTATGGAAGTTATGACGCAACTAATACATCAGGGTCTGCTTATTATGATTTAGAAATTCTACAAACTCCTATTTTAGAGGCATTTACAAATAACATTGCTTCTCTTAAAAGCAAACTCATTAGTATGACAAATAACAATTTATTGTATTTGCCGGTGATTAAACTTAATTCAATTGAAGGTTCTGCAGTTTCAGCTACGGACGGAATTGCGTCAGGTACATTTGCGGTTTTAGTTGATAAAGATACCGTGGACTCATTTGGATCTCAAGGTACAAATAAAGTCGGTAATTATATTGATGGTTTTAATGGACCTGATGCCGGCACTGTTAGTCAAGCTATTAGATTAGACCAAGGTTTAGATACTGGTGAAATAAGCGCCGCATTTAATTTAGATCCGGAACTTACTGAACATCAATATATTATTGAAATAGATAATAGATTTGGCTCTGTCGTTAGTGATCCCGCCGGGAATCCTCTTAATCCATCTTTCATCGATGATGATAATATTGCAAGTTATTTTGTTTCAACTAATGCATTTGTAACCAATTTACAGCCCAATGAAATAAACGGAAACAAGACAGACAGTAATATCACTGGCCCGAGAGGAACAAAATTGATATTTACCCTATTGTCCTCTGTAAGTTTAAGAACTTCACAATTTTTATTTGATCAAGTAGGCACCTCTTCGACATTTAACGGAACATCATTTAAATTTATTGATTCAATAATTAGAGTTCAAGGCGCCACCACAGGGTATAAAGTAGAAGTACCGGTAAGATTTATTAAGAAGACATAAGGACAGAAATATGGCATCTACATACAAGACATTTTTAGCAAATGACGTAGCAACAACTAAAACATTACTTCATGAAGCAATTCCAATTACAGGATCAATTGTTTCTGGCACATATAAAGACGAAAATATTAAGTATTTTTCTTCTGGCATGTTTGAAGATGTTTATGATTATCCCTATTTAAGTTCCTCAGCTAATAACATTTTTAGTATTACAGCTGGTTACGCTTCGGGAAGTGATTGGCAAGATTCAAATAATTCGCAGAACACAAAAAAGATAAATATTTACAATCAGTTCGCTCAAGTTTTAGTTCCTTATGATGTTACTGGTAATATTCAACAATTTGATCAAGATGGAGACATCACCGCCGGCGGAACAAAAATGGATTCTTGCTTCTTTGTTTCCTTTTCTAGATTGCTGGCGAAAGACGAAATTAAAAAAGGATCCTTTAGATTTAAGCTCTATGGGGCGCAGTCGCTCGGGGCTAAAGAATCCACCGACAGGTCTGTATTAAACATTAATACTATTGGTGACTATGGCGCCGCAACAAGTTTTAAAGTTAATTCACCTACGGGCGAATATGGCTTGTTAAAATCTGGTAGTACTTCGGGAGATACTGTAGGTCACATATATTATCAAGCTGGTATTGCTGTTTTAACCTCTTCTATTTTAGAAGGTGCTACACCCACAGCAGACACTAATGGCGATTATGTAACCAACAACACAGGTAATATTACAGCCTCATTTTCGGGTGGTTCGATTTCTGAAATTGCAAATGCTTTAAGATATGCATTCATTAATGTTGATTTCAATAACACTACAGAATTAAATTCTACTATTTATTTCACACGAGCTAATACTTCTGATTACAATTATAGTTCTAACCCCACTTATCTTTCAGCTAGTAAAATTCTTGTAAAAGGCGATAATGCATTTTCTGAACCAGTTTCTTATATTACAACAGTCGGATTATATTCTGCTGATAATGAATTGTTAGCAACAGCGAAACTATCCGAACCTCTCAAAAAAACCCCAAGCAATGAATTAACATTAAGGGTTAGATTGGACTACTAAAAAAATGTCGTCTTATTATAAGTTTGATAAGAAAGATAAGATTGTAAATTTTGCCAAATCCTATCCTTCTTTTAAATTTTCTATTTATGAGGCCAAGGTCTATTTAAATGATCAAAATGAATATAGCGGCGCGTTTACAGATCAAATAGACGAAGTGCCATCGGGTTTTGTAAGTCTATATGAACTTAATGTTGATAGAAATTTCAGCGCTCATACATATGATCCGGATTCGGATGTTGGCATCAAATCACGAATATATCCTTTTATCACCAAAGATTCTAACTTTTCATCTTTTTCTACAATTTCTACTAATAGTTATAATCAGTTTACCTATGGCACAGTTTTAACTGGTAATTATCCACTAAGCGCTTCGATTACTCGCGAAGATTTCAATGCCGGCGGAATCGGCACCACTACTTCTACTGGATCGCATATTATGGCGCTTAAAAATACTTTTAATTATTATCAAACATTAAACAATAATTATGCTTTTTCTTCTTCATTGGGAGATAAGGCAGTGCAAAGAGGTAATTTGATAAGTATTCCATCGATTTTCTTTTCATCTCAAATTAAAAAAGGTTCTGTAAAATTAAATTATTATTTATCAGGTGCTATAATTGGAACATTAGAAGATGTATATCAAGACGGCGCCTTAATTCAAACTAGTGGAAGTAGTTATGCTCAAGCTCAAGGTTCTGGTTCGGTCGGCGGCGTAGTACTTTATAATGAGGGGTTTTTATATTTAACTGGATCTTGGAATTTGAATGCGAAGGACGACTTTGATTTAGGTTCTGTAACAGAAGCGCCTAAATGGGTTAATTTTGCAGTAGGATGCAACGATCTTAACGAATCCGGCGACATTACACCTTCAGCTAGCTTTGAGGTTATTTTTAAGGGTACCACTATTACACCTACATTGATGATGTTTGCACATGCTAAAAAAGGCGACTTAAATTATTCTAGTAATCCGACATTTATTGATAAAACTACCCGACCGGATCAAAGATTTACAGCAACTTCTTCTTCTTATTTACAACCAAACAATATGCAAATTAAAAACACTATAAGTTCTTCTTTTTGCGGCCACTCAGCTTCTTTTGAAAAACAAACTTTTATAAGTAAAGTTGGTCTTTATGATTCAAATAAAAACCTTATTGGGATTACATACATGGCGCGCCCAGTTAGAAAAAGAGAAAATGATGAGTTTACTTTCAAATTAAAATTAGATTTTTAGGATAAATTAAATGATATTGGGATTAGATATTAGCACCAGTATAACTGGATTTTGTGTTCTTGATTCTAGTGGTGAAATTATTCGCTCCGGAGCTTGGGACATGAGAAATAAAAACAAATTTAAAAATGCTTTCGAAAAAGCAGAATTCATAAAAGATTCTCTCTGTGACATAAAAGTACAATATCCTATTGATAAAGTGTTTATAGAAAAACCTTTTATGTTCTTTGGATCAGGCGGTTCATCGGCCAAAACAATGTCGGTGCTTCAAAGATTTAATGGAATTATATCATGGATTTGTTATGACACATTTGAACAAACACCCCATTATTTTACAGCTCAACAAGCAAGAAAGCTTAATGAAATTAAGATTCCAAGAGGAAGCGACACAAAGAAAGAAATTTTAAAATGGGTACTTGACAAATACCCCGACTTTAGCGTAGAATATACAAAGCATGGTAATCCAAAACCAAAATATTTTGATATTGTTGATGCCATTGTTATCGCTAAAGCGGGATTAAAATGACTTGGACTGTTGGGTCTAACAAAAAAATAAAAGTAGTAGCCAATATATTAGGTTCTTATTACAATTCCAAAGATGAGCTGCTATTTCATTGCCCATTTTGTAAACATCATAAAAAGAAATTATCTATTAATTTAGACAAGTCTGTATTTAAATGCTGGGTGTGTGATACAAAAGGTTCCATATCCTATATCATTCGGCGTTTCGGCGCATCACAAGACAAACATCAATGGGCTCTCTTAAATCAAGAACTTGATATGTCTTCTATAGAATTGATATTTGAAGAACAAAAAGAAGAATCGGCCCAAACTATTAAACTGCCAAAGGAATATGTTTGTTTAGCTAAAAAGAACTTGCCACATTCGGCTAACGAGGCTTTATTTTATCTCGCTAGTCGAGGTGTTTTTTCAAAAGATATCATTTATTATAAGATTGGATATTGCGCCACAGGCGGATATAGAAATAGAATAATTATTCCTTCTTTTGATGACGATGGTAGTTGTAATTATTTTGTAGCACGATCTTATACGAGAGATTGGTTAAAATATAAAAATCCACCTGTATCTAAAAATATTATTTTCAATAGTCTTTTGATTGATTGGCAAAGTCCGGTGACTCTCGTTGAAGGTGTCTTTGATGCATTAAAAATATATAATTCTATTCCACTTCTTGGATCCACTCTCAGAGAAAATACAAAACTATTTCAAAAACTTGCATTAATGCAGCCCAAAATATACATTGGCTTAGATCGCGATGCTGTATCAAAGTCTTTAAAAGTAATCTCTTCTATGGTAGAATATGGTTTAGAAGTATATCGTTTGAATACTTCAGAGATAGAAGACATTGGATCTATATCGCGATTTGAAGCAGAACAACTAAAGGAAACATCTTTAATAATGAACACAGAAAATATATTTGACATTTATTGGAGTGATTAATGACTAAACTTGCTCATATTTCTGATACACATATTAGAAATTTAAGATATCACAAGGAATATCGTGAAGTATTTAAGCAGCTGTTCGAGAGACTGCACGAAGAAAAAGTAGATTATATCATTCATTGCGGAGATATAGCACATTCTAAGACTCATATCTCGCCAGAGTTTGTAAAATTGTGTTCTGAATTATTAATTGGGCTTTCTTCTATTGCGCCGACCTATATAATATTAGGGAACCATGACGGCAACCTTAAAAATAGCACTCGTGAAGATGCTATTTCGCCCATTGTAAGCGCGTTAAATTTGCCGAATTTGTTTCTTCTTAAAAATTCAGGAGAAGTATGCATTGATAAAGAAATTTGTCTTAATGTACTTAGTGTTTTTGATAGGGATAGCTGGACTAAGCCTAGTAGCAATGATAGGATTAACATTGCTCTTCATCACGGATCTATATCAAATTGTAAAACGGACCTTGGTTGGACGATGGAGCACGGCGAGAATGACATGTCAATCTTCGACGGTCATGATTTCGCCTTCCTCGGAGACATCCATAAAACAAATCAGCTCTTAGATGACGAAGGCAGGATTAGATATCCTGGCTCTACAGTACAACAAAACTTCGGGGAAACCAACGATAAAGGTTTTCTCATTTGGGATATTAAAAGTAAAACTGATTTTTCAGTTAAGCATGTTTGTTTGCTTAATCCCAAGCCGTTCGTTACAATTAAATTAACAAAATCAGGGCGTTTTCCTAAGAACGTTAAGTGTCCCAAGGGCGCCCGTCTACGTTTAGTTTCAGAAAACAATCTCCCACTTCACACCATGAAGCGCGCGATTGATATTGCTCAACATCGCTTTAAACCTGAAAGGATAACTTACCTTAATAGATCAGCAGGAGAACGCGGAAACGTTGAAGAATGCGCTAATAACTTTGCAGTTGATAATTTACGTGATATATCGGTTCAGGAAGAATTAATAGAAGAATACCTTAAAGACTTCAATGTAACAAAAGAACAACTAAATTCAGTTTTTCAATTGAATAAAAAATACAATAGTGTTGTTGAAGAATCAGAAGAAGTTCAGCGTAATATTAATTGGAAACTTTCTAAGATAAACTGGAATAATCTATTTAATTTTGGAGAAGAAAATACAATTGATTTTAAAAAATTAAACGGCATTGTTGGCATATTTGGCAAAAACTATTCAGGTAAGTCATCTGTAGTTGATAGTTTACTGTATACTCTTTTTAATTCTACGAGCAAAAATGAAAGAAAAAATCTTAATATTATTAATCAAAATAAGCAAGACGCGACTGGGCAAGCTACTATTGAAATTGGCAATAAAGAGTATTATATTGAAAGAACGAGTGAAAAATATGTTAAAAAACTTAAGGGTGAAGATACGCTAGAAGCAAAAACAGATGTTAAGTTTTCTGTTAAGGATTTAGTGACAGGCGAAATACATGAACTTAATGGTACAACACGAAATGAAACAGACAGAATTATTCGTAATCATTTTGGCACTTTAGACGATTTCCTTCTAACTTCAATGTCTTCCCAATTAGGCGCTTTACAGTTTATCAGTGAAGGATCGACAAAAAGGAAAGAAATCTTAGCTAAATTCTTAGATTTAGAAATATTTGACAAGAGATTCAAACTAGCTAAAGAAGAGGCCACCGATCTGCGCGGTGCCCTTCGAAGAATTGGAGATGTTAAGTATGATGATAATATCTACGAAACAGAAAAGCAATTAATGTATCTTGAAAATGAAACCGAAGAACAAGATGAATTATGCAAAAAGTTAATAGTTGATTTAGAAGAATCAAACAAAAACATTATAATATTACAAACAAAAATCAATAATATCCCTGCAGAAATTATTAATATTGACGAAATTAGAGAGAAAATTACTCAAGAACGAAGCAATATTGAGATCTATAGAAACAAGATTACCAGTTGTGATCAAATTCTTGCCGATAATGATAAAATTTTAAAGAAAATTAAGCAATTAGAAGAGACTTTCGATATTGATGAGTGTAAAGAAAAACAAGAGGAAATAAATCAAATCTTTGCCAAATTAGGGATTATTGATAAAGACTTAGAAAATGCTAATAATTTGGCAAGCATCAATGATAAAAAAATTAAGTTACTTAATGAGGTTCCATGCGGAAATAAGTATCCAAGATGTAAGTTTATTAAAGATGCACACGACGCCCAGCACTCTTCTGTAGACTTGAAGAAAGATATACAAGAACTTCAAACTAAAAAGAGCGAAAATGAAATTAAGTTTACTATTTTGGATCGTGAACAGGTTGAGAGACATATTAGACAATATGAAGAAGTTAAGCAAAAAAAATTAAATTATGAAAAAGACGTCCTTAGAACAAACTTAGAAAAAGGAAAATGGGACAATGCCATTCTTACTAGCGAAAAAGAATTGGAATCGGCGTTAGCAGAAGAACGCGACTATAATGAGAATAAAGA
>Ga0114906_1000938_pt1 | contig 15623 bp, 9 predicted proteins | sample MalvirDeepMed_M9_FD_89687 | JGI IMG/M metagenome (GOLD analysis project Ga0114906, IMG submission 89687) | Marine viral communities from the Global Malaspina Expedition - Malaspina viral metaG DeepMed_M9 | ecosystem: Environmental > Aquatic > Marine > Oceanic | place: Mediterranean Sea...
ATGCTGGTCCTCCTCAGAGAAATCAATTATAAGGGAATCGTGCATACAAAATGCAATATAAGATTTTTTGCCTTTAAGTTCTTCCCAGACTTTGATCATTTGTTGTAAAAATAAATCTGCTGCTGTTGATTGGATTATGTAATTTAATGCATGAAATTCGTCCGCTTCAATCTTTCTATTAAAACACGTTTTTACACTAGTTCCATCCCAATATTTATCTAAAATTTTGTTTCTGTCATATGCCTTGTTCGAAAGGGTATCTTTTGATTCTGGATTATATAACCAAGCGAACACTCTCTTTTTTGCTTCTTCTCGCGTGCCCGTTCCATCATATACATTTTTCAAATTCCATTCATGTAAATCTTCTTTTGGTTGTTCTTTTTCTAATAATCCGAGCATTACGCGAAGTTCTGCAGCGTTATAGTCAAACTCTAAAAACCAATTATTGTTAGGTTTTAGAATTTTACGATAAGACTTGTCCATTGTTAAAATTGGAAATGAGTTTGGGCGCGTAACTAGGCGTCCAGTTTTTGTTTTAAAAGAATCATATTTTATATAGGGTGAAATTCTTTTTACTTTCTTTACGAATTGGCGCACTTTAAATTTGTGAATTTCTTTATTTAATTTTTTTAAATCTATGTTTAATTTTTTATTTTTAATCTCGACTAAAATTTTTGTGAGACCTAATATGTAATCGTAGTTTTGCGGCTTTTCGTAGGCTTCAAAAATATATTTACAAATTTTATTTTTCACTTCTGCATAATCAGTTAAAAATTTTCGGGGAGCCATATCATAAAAACAATGTTCGTTAAGATCTAGTTCTGCCTCTACAACTGATCTATAAAAAGCTTTTAATTTATTATTTACTTTGTCCCATTCTTTTCTTAAATAATCTGGACAAACTTGATCAAGCTTTTGGCCGCGACAATAAAGCTGTGCGTATTCAATATTTTTATCTATTAAAAATTCTGAGTATGACCAAGTTTTAGTTAATTTGGAAGGATGCTTGTCGAAATAAAGCCGTTCCTTAGCATATAAAGTGCCGCACTTTTCTTTATCATCAAATGTTTGGAAAAGCAAAATAGATTCCTAAATCCAATCTAAAGGCATATCTTCTGGCTCCGGTTTGGAAATATATATGTTCTGTGCTTCGAGCATTTTGTCTTTAGTCATACTATTAATATAACCTGTTGCTCGATTAAAGTCAACCATTTTATTTAAAAAATTTACTCTTTTTAACTTTTTCCTATATTCTGGTTGTGGCCACAATATTTTGTTTTCTTGTGATCGAACATTAAAATAAAATTTCAACCAAAATTTTTCATCAAATTGCAATTTATATTTTTGCCAGTTAATATCTTCTACTTCTTTTTCTTCGATGACCATTGTTTTGAATCCCGCGTCGAGACATCCTTTGGTTCGAATATTTTTAACCATAGGGTTTGCAGTTATCCAGCTTTTCCAAAACCCCCATATCATTCTGCGCATGTGCCAAATATCTTCTAAATATGCTCGATGATAATATTCTTGGAAGAAAAAACTTAATTTCATAATCCTAGCTTGGCAAATACTCCCATTGCAATTCGGTTTCCCGTCTGGCGTCGACTCTGCGTCACTGGCATTTTTAAGTGATTTCATTTCCCACATGGCGCTATTATTTTGTGCCACCATAGCCCTGACTGATTCCATTTCTTCTTGTATTTCATTTTGAAAGTTTGCAATTTTGTTTTGGTTCCACTTATCTAGGGGGCTTTCTACAGTCCTATTGAGGATGTCCTGCAGCGGCGTTGCGTACGGTCTCATAGTATTTAATTCGTTTTGTTTTGCATCTAGCGTCTCTGCTCTGGCGGCTTCGATTTGCGGCCTTTCAAAAGCAATGCGCATATATTCTCTCATTTTATATGATGTTACATCTGCAATTAAGCGCCATGGCACATTTCTATCTAATATAAATCCATGCAATCTGGCCGCACATTTAAAAAAGTTAAAGTTTGGACTTTCTATAAATTCTTGTTTTGCTTTATCATTGTCATATGCCTCATCATGAATTTCAATACACAGCCCTGTTGAAAGCGGCGAGACGATTGTCTTAGATATTACACCACTCATTGTCAGCGGTATCGTGCTTGCTTTTGTTTTTACAAACTCCATGTAATATTTCATAAAATGTGAAATGTTTTCAACTTTTTCTTTTATTGGAAACTGTCTTAACGGGTTTTCGTCTGACGTTAAAGAAAGATATACCGCAGAAAAACTTGCATAGTGGGCATCTTTGTGTACTTCCCAAGTCTTTCTAACGTCGACAAATGCTTTTTTTGGTTCACATTTAGAGACTATTTTATCGGGTTGAATATAACCATTGTTAAGATATCCTTTAATATAACCTCGAAGCTCCGCAAAGGCATCGGCTACGAAATTAAAAGCTCTTAATTTTTTATGTGTTTCTTCCCCCGTTTTTAAAGGTGCCATATACTCCGTCGTTATTTCTCTGCCATAAAGGAGTCTGGTGTCAATAGAGGTTTTTGGATAAATGAAGTTTTTATTTAAATCGACTTTTCCGTACAAAGGGTTTTCATTAACAAAATCTAGTGGCCTATCAGGCCATGGTGTCTCTCCATTTGGGTATACTTCATCATAGTAGAATTTTTTTTCTACATATGCCGCTTCTGCCCCTAGTGTGTTTTTACCAAAAGCGATTTCTTTTTCTATGTTTTTTTCGTATGCCATTTATGCATCCCTCTGCACGGGTGATTGCTTGTGGCAGCCGCCGGCGCCGACGTATCGTAGTCTCAGGCTTGTTTCTTGTATTACAGAATCTCTATGTAAAAGAACGTGCTCAATAGCAGTTACTAAATAAAAGCCTCCCACTCCCAATTGTTTCCATTCAGTCCAATCTGTGGCCCCATCTTTAGTTGGGTCAAGAAATACATGAGAGCCTACTTTAAATGCATTATTGCCAAATAAAGTTACATTTGCATCATAAACATCTCGCAGCATCATCCCTCCGGAGGTCGTAGGTTGGCCAGTTACATTCATTTCTCTCCAAAAAGGAATTTCCATCCTAGTAAACGAGGCGCTTTTTACGATGGATTTTATCTTGCCCAGATGTAAATAATATATTCCTTTTCGAATATTTTCTTTCTCTCTCATAGGGTCTAAATTTCTAGGGTCGTAACTATGTGCATATATTAACATATAATTAAATTGTTTGGCGAGCGGTAGATTTGGATCAATTAGTGTGAGCTTACCAGATATATCATTGGTCTCATCGGCGCTCATTGTGTCGGCCCAGGAGTTTAAGCTTGGGAGGGCGCCCGGGGGTCTTTTGTAATTAACAACAGCTTCTACTTCATTTCTAGGAGGGGTTGTGGGGTCGCCCGTCGCATGGGAGAATTCTTCATATTTCTCCTCCGGAGACGCGTCGCGGAGATTTTTGCCCAAAAATAGCGCGCCGTTTGCGCTAGTCCAAAAAATGGCTCTAGAACTGCCTTTCTCATCCTTCTTGTATGGTTTACTTGGGTGTCCATTTGGAAAAAATGGCGGTGTTGGATCATCTTCGTCCCCGATACATGGGCTTGTGAATGTTAGAATTTTAATATTTTCACCTTTGCGGCCGCCGCCTTCAATGCATGATTCTCCCAACATTCTACTTATCAAACCTTTAAAAAGATCTCTGATAAATTGACCTAGCGTATATACAGTTCTTTCTTTCGATGTTACATTTTCTACCCACCAGCCCATAAATGTTGATAATGCAATTGGCGTATGGGCTAAATTGTGATATCTGCTTTCGCTGCGATTATTTGCATCTTCATACAGCGGTCCAAGTAATATACCCAAACGCCTTTCGAAAAGGCCGTGGCCGGACATGAGTGCGCCGTCGTGCATTCTGTCGGCCATGGTGGCATCCTTGTTGTGCTCTCTCGTTGCTAAATTTATGGCAACATCGAGGATGTCCCCAAATGTTGTAAAATAAAGTAATTTTTCGCCACCTTTGTTCTTATTCCACACAAATTTTGGCACTATTGGAGTTTTGTACTTATGTTTGGGATCTTGTTGGTCCCTAAGCAATTCTGAAGCTGCTAATTGCCCCCCTTTTATGCCAGTGTCTTTCACAAACTTTTCATTCAAAGCTTTATTTAACGCCTTGATATCCTTACCAATTTTCCCGGATACGGCCGCAACTCCAATCTGCTTAATTCTTAGTTGAAGTGATCCGGCGGGCGAGCTTTCCATTTGTTTTTTTCGGAACTTTGCGACGGCGGCTGTGCCGGCAACAAGGCGTCCGGGCCGGCCACCGGATCTAGGTTTAAGCACTCCAACGTCTTCCGGCTTTACGTTCATTTTGTAAACTCTGGAGAGCCCAAGAAGATCACTAAAAAAACTTTGATACCTTTCTCTTTGGTAAAGGCGTCTCACTCTTGCTAAATATTTTGCATATTGTTCTACTAATTCTTTAAAGACTTCAATTGCATTGGATCTTTGCACTGCTAATAAATAATCTTCTAATGACATACCTGCCTGGATTTGTGCTTCAGTTCGCTCATCATCGGAGTCCTTCTTGAGCCTTTCGCCTTTCTCAGTGTATTTCAGTTGTTTCCTTTGCCCGGGTCTGGCGCCGGCGGCTATAAAATTGTCATCTACTTCGCGGCCGGATGGAATAATTTGGTCTAACGGCAACACCTTGTCGCGGGCAGTAATGGGCATTTTAATCATCCAAGTACCCTGGTGGTCCATTTTTTTTACTAAGCGGTCTCTGAGGAGGGCATAGGATTTTGTAATGTTGCTTGCGCCAGGTTTTCCGGCGCCTTCTGACGATATAGCTTCTGCCAAAGTGAGGTCTTTAGCTCTAACGTGCGCTAGCAAATTTTTTGCCAACAAAAAGTCTCGTTCTACTTTAGCCAAATTTACCTCTTCTGTGCCTCCCAGCTTCAATAAATCCAAGTCAGAAGTTTTCAGCACATTCTCCAAATAAGCCGCATATTCTAAATTTAATATAAATTCTGTGTCGGCGCCTCCGGAGCCACCAACACTATAGACAATTTTATGTTGCTTAAATTGCAAGCGGACAACTAGTGCTGAGTTTTTTAAAAAATTCTTTAGTTTTTCTTCATTGCTAAAGTCGTCGGGCGCTTCTGCGCGCCAGTCCCACAGGGTTTCCGCCATACTATCCCAATTAATGCTATCCGGGTCGTACCTTATGACGGCTTGAATTTCAAAATATTCTGGATTTGTTGCGTTTGTAAGTTCATCTAATGAGTTTAAAATCTTGCCTGGGTCCATGTCTGGGCTATCGTAATCATATGCACACTCGAACGCCGGCGTCGCGTCGGGGCTTTTGCCGCCAACTATTTGCTCTGTTCCTTCTCCCCACATCTTAAATTTATCTGACGCTGATATTAAATCTTTATAACTCCATTTAATTTTTTCGCCATCTTTCGTGGGGTGTGGCTCTTCAAACACGTGGTTAAAAAGAGAAAAAGAAGAGAGCGATAGGCTAAAATTAAATTTGTCAATAGCATTTACCCAAGCAATATCTTTTCCTGCAAACCTAATTTCAAAATTAAAAGGCATTGCATTTCCTAGAGCACCTTGGTCCCTGAATAGGCTGTCTAAAGATGAAAATTTATGCGCACCGTCTGTAAGGTCGGCATTAGAATCTGTTATTCCTTCTCCTAGTTTTATTGGAACTTTATACGGGATAGATTGGCCTGTTTTATCTGTCATTAAAAGGTTGGGGTAAACCTTGTGAAGCTCAACAATGGGCTTAAGTTGAGAAAGAATTTCCGCATCTAAATTAAAAAAAGATTCTGCGCCGTCAATTGCATTTATTTGAGAAGCTAGTGTGTCAGGGCTCGATGCATCTAAAGCTACGATGTGATAAAAGTCAAAAACTCTCTCCGGTTGTTTGTCCGCACCTGTGGTTGCCCTTAGCATACCTTTGCCATCTGGGCCGGATTTTAATGATTTAATTATTTCGTGCCTATTGCTTAAAAGAAAACACTGCTCTTGGAAGCGCGCGCGCTGAGCTTGTTCTTGTTTTTGTTTTACTAAGTCGAATTTGGCCATGAGTTATAATTTTTTCCTCGCTAATAATAGAGCTTATAATACTTAAGTACCTTATTTAGTGGCAGTGGTATATAAATAATATCCCCTAATTCGAGATGACTTTCTGTTGGTGCCTTGTTGTACCATGCGATCACCCACCATAGTTTTGAATCTTTATAATATTTATGTGCCAATTTATAATAGCGGTCTCCTTGTGACCAAACGTGGTTAATTTCATCTAAACCTTTTACTTGCTCTATCGTTGGGTGTACAAAGGTGGGTGTTTTGTAGTGGCGAATAAATAAAACGCTGCGGTCTTTGAAGTGATCTTTGTATAATGAGCTTTTATTGAATACTACAAATCTTTTTTTATAGCGCATATAATTTTCACCCTCCTACCCTAATAAGCTTGATGCGCCTGCCCGGGCAGATCGACCACAAGCATTGTGGGATCCGCCTTCTTTTGCGCTTGTTATACATAAGTCTGTCTTTTTTGTGTCTCTTTTCTTACCATCAGCAATCGTGTTTCCGTCTGCGTTAAAATCAGCACCATATATCATGGGTGAGCCGGGCCATGAACCGCCCCATTCGTCTCCAATAAATCCTATATCGTCTCGAACATAAAACGGAGTAAAATCTAAAGCTATATCTATAAAAATAGGAGCAAGAAATCCCGCTTTATTATCTTCGTCAATAATATTTTTTACCCTGCGGGGGGCTTTTTTTCGATTAGTTACGAATACGCCTTCTTGAAAATTTGGAGTAAAATTAAATCCATTTACATATCCGCGCATTGGATCTCCGTAGCCATCTTGAATGATATTGGCAAATTTGATGCCAATAAAAGAAGATTGTGGATAATATAATCGGCCAGTGTGAGCCCAATTATCCGCCGGTTTTAGGCTTGGGAACATCATTTGGGCCAAAGCCGCACATTTTGCTAGATTACTAATCGCTTCTGCTTCGTTTGCTGCCGGAACGGTCCATTCAAGGTGCATACTTCTTTTTGGCCTTACTTGATGTGCGATAGGCACAGATTGATTGGGATATTGCTGTTCGCTCCAGGAGCCGTCGAATCGATCAGAAAATCTTTTAATAAATGCTTTAAATTCTACAACTAGTGACTTTTCACTATCACTTTCTGAGCCTAGGTGGACAATTTTAATTTTCCCCCAGGAGCCTGCAGTGGCGAACCCAACATCACTAGGCATGCCGCTCATTACATTTTTAATTCTTGCCATTTATTACGTGCTCCTTAATCTAGCGGATTGCTCGCGCGAGGCCATATTAGCTGAAACGACATCTCCAACTGCTCGTGAAAACTGGTAATCAGGAATTTTCACGTTGATGCTGTCTGTAACTAGTACGCCGGGCGGAAGTCGACCTGCTCCGCCGCCGGCCGGAAGCTCATTTTGGCGCGCAACTGACACGGCCATCGCCGCCGCTTGAGCCGACACAGCGGCCATTCGGCCGGAAGATGCACCGCCAGAAACTGCGGCTGCAGAGGCGCCAACTTGTCTAGTTACTTGGGCAACTTTGATCATTCTATCTGTTGGCAAAGCGGAAATTGTACTTCCTAATTTTCTTGCTGCATCAATTGCATTATTAGCGCCCTGGGCAAAACTATGTATTCCGCTGGCCATCGTGCCAAAAACTTTCCAGAATGGGGGCGATCCTTTTTTATTTACCTTTTGTTGGAGAGAGACGAACGCAACTCCTAGGAGTGCCACTAATGGCACGAGACCTGTGATTCCCATTACCATGCTGCTAAGGCCGCCGGCCATACCGCCTACTGCGATTCGGGCGGCGGCGGCGCGTAAAGTGAAAGCGGCAATGGCTGTGGAGAGTTTATAAAAGCCTAAATATAATAATGCAGTTGATGGTTCCATTCTATTTAATATTTCGGCAATTGTTTGTATATATGGTACTAATTTTTGTGCAAAAACACCAAACTCTTGCATTACGCGAACCATCCTTTGTCCAATTGGCACAAACTGCATTCCAAGTTCAATAAGTCTTTGTTGCGCTTGGGCGTGTCTGGCGGCTCGGGCTTGTACTTCGTTGACCTTTCCCAGTTCACCTCTGAATATAGCTGCCGCAACGCTCAAATCTTTAATTCCCGCGGCTGTGGCGACGGCTTGTCTTTGATATCTTCCCAGAGAATCCCAATTCATATTTGTTGCTCTAAAGCCTTCGTGGAGCAATTGTATTCTTTCGCTTTCAGTGGCTTTAAGCATTTGAATTGTATTGAAGTACGCTCCGCCTAGAATGGTATTTAGCCTTGAAACAGACGTTGCCGCAGATTCGAAAGTATTATATTGAGAAACAATGTTAAGAAGCTTTTGTGTTTCAACTCCTGTTGACTTTTGCCAAGAAACCAACTCTTGGAATACTTTAATTGCTCTTGGGCCGGTGTATTGAGCTAAAACATCTAAAGATTGTGTATATGCTTTGACAACTTGGGCCGGCTTTTCGCCAATGGCCAAAGCACTATTGTACAGCTTATTCATTGCTGCAACTGCGGTCCCGCCAAAAATACGAACTGATTTATCGACTACTGTAGCAAAATCTTCATAAGAAATTCCGGAGCGCTTAGCTGCCATTCCAAGTCTGTCAATCGCCAATCTTTCAGCTGCGGTTTGTTCTGAGTATCTTTTCGAAAGTCCGAACAAAGTACTTTGTAATTGTGTTAGTTCGCCATATGATGCTGCCATTTGTTTTATCGCAATATCATTGAATGCTCTATCTAATCCAGCTGCGAACTCTCGTGAGGCACCAGTTGCCGAGCGTAATGAAACTTGAGAACGATCAATTTCTTTGACCATGTAAATCGTTTTCTCTTGAATTTTCATTATAGTTGAGCCAACAATGTTTGATACAGATGCGGCGTTATTTAGGGAATTAACTAAACTGTTTGCTGAAGTAATTAATCCTTTAATAGCGCCTTGGGATTGCACAGCAGATTTTGTCATTGTTCCAAACGCGCCGAGAAGTGTGTTTCGCCATTCGCCACTTAAGCCTAATAATGCTCTATGTGCGCTTTTCGTTATATCTGAGGTTTGTACTGCGGCGCGCCGATATTCTATTTCAGACTGCAGTCGGCTAACTAAACTTTGACGTTGCTGTTCTGTTAGTTGTAGATTGCTGCTAAGAAGGGCGCGTTCTTGATCTTTTGCGCTATTTAACCTTTTTTGAAGAGATAGAACCGTACTGTGCTCTTGTCCATGTTGCTGAATTGCTGCTGTGATTTCCGTGTTAATGGCGCGTTGTTTTGCCCTAATAGATTCTAGATTTCTTTTTCTTGTTGCGTCTGTGGTGGTTATGAGGTTTAGTTGGTTTCTTAACTCCGCAACCTCCTCTTTGATGATGAAGTTTCTTTTTTGCTCGGAGTCAAGTATCTGGCCTTCGGCTTGTGCCATTTGAAGCTTTTGCTTAAGTGCGGCTTCGTATGATTGAACTTGCTGCTGGGCCATTTGAACCAGCTGGGCATCGTCTTGTGTAAGTTGGCTTTTTATTGAATGAATTTGGAAAAGTAATTCGCGTAGTTGTTCGGCGCCGGCCACTTGGGCCTGCAATGCTGCTGGGTCAATTGGAGGGCCTGTCTCGTCAGCCATTAGTTAATTAATTCCTTATTTAAATGGCCATAGAAGGCCCGTTATATTTTCAAAAGTTTCGATTGCATCATATAATTCGTATCTTGATTCTTTTGTTCTTTCATCTTTTAAACCCCAGTGAACATATGATTCCATGTATTTTTTTTCCGCGGAGAGGGCTAAAGCCAGAGCTTTCATTTGTGCTTTGGTGCCTTTAATCTTTACATCGCCAAGTTCTGGGTTATCTTCTTCGTTTTCTGTTAAATGTTGTTCTAATTCTTGGGCCGAGGGGATTCGTCCAAACATTCTTTTTAAAATTATTTTAAGGGTTTCTCCAAACATAGCCAAAAAGCTTTCGTTAATTTGGCCTTTTTGTGCCTGTCTTAAATCTAAATATCTTGGTACTAATTCCATGAAATATCCTCCGCCTTTGTATAGTAAATAGTATGCTAAATGAAAATAAAAAGCCAAGGAAATTTCCTTGGCTTAAAAATTATTATTTTTTATTATTTTTTATTTTTTCGTAATCTTGTTTTTCTTGTTCGAACTGTTTTATAAGTCTTTTTATGAACCAGTTTCTTAATCCAACTGGTAAATTATAGGCCTCAAACAAGCTCCAGCCACTGTGGTATTTTAGTAGGAAGAACTGTTCGTACACCTCTTCCATATATTTATCACTTAGGCCAAAAAAAGTCCGCGGTAAGCGGAACCTCCATTTTTGTTTCTGAATTACAGTACGTGCATGCAAAATATTGCGTTAAGTCTATATTCGGTGCCAGTTGTGAATATGCATTCCGAAGGTATCGAGAATCTTTCGCCGGCATGTTATCGATAAAGTTTGAAACCTGCGTCGAATCGGTGACATCGTTAACAGAAATAATAAACGTTTTCATCTGATCCGTAACCGTTGCTAATTCAAGATTATGCTTTTTATGCTGCTGCATAGAATATATGAATTTTTTTTCATCCATGCCTGTCAGGAGCCTCGTTTCAACCTTTGCTGTGCTATTTGGCAAAGTTATAATAAATGTTTTGTCTTTAGTTAGAGCGACTTCACCTAAATCTGAAGGCTCTTTGCCATGATTAATTTTAATTTCGCGTAAATCAAACTCATAATTTGAATAATGATCGCAAAAGGGGCACTGAACCTTTGTTTCATACATGGGCCCATATGCAGATATTCTTGCTGTAATTAATATTGCGCTTTTATCGCCTACCAACAACTCTTCTACATTGACATTTTTATCCACTATCAAATTTTCAACCAGCCTTTCAACTGCAATGCCCTTTTTCAAAAGGGCTGCGGAGGTTAAAATGTCCTCGTCCTTTGCGGTCATTTGTCGGATTTCTAGATGCTCATGGTCGCATAGCGGATGGTCCTTTGGATAATATCTCCCTTTTGAAGGAAGCTCAACAAAATCCGTAGGTGTTATAAAATGTAAAGGTTTTACCTCTTCTACTGGAGGTGGGGTTGAATCTGCGCTATGTGCTTGAAAACGCTCTTCATTGTTTCTCATTATTGCCTCTTATTTAGTTTATTATTGTATATTAGAGAGAACCGTTCCATGCTCTTGGGAATCGTCTAGCTGTGGAATATCCACCCGCGACGCCTTGGAGTGGGTGTCCTGGGTTCGCAGTTTCTAAATATGCCCAATCGTATCGGAGCGTCAATGAAACTGTCACAATATCTTCATTGTCATAACTTAGATCGCCAAAGGAGGCATCTTTAACCCATGGATTTTTAAGAACCCACTTTTCAACCATTCTGCCAGTGTTGTCGACTTGTTCAATTGTAACGCCGTTAAGAGCGTTAACTGCTGAACTTTTTGCTATAGTTGGCCAACGGCCGGAGCCGTTTTCGCCATTGGGGTTATCGGGCGGCTGATATCCAGAAGCTTCAACAATCCCCATCACTGTTTTTACGGCATCCGGGCTAATAGGGTCAACTAGCACAACGCTAACTTGATTCCATTCTACTCGGCCGGGATACCAAAAAGTATGATTAATAAATCTGTGAGAAATTTCAGAAACTGAGACGGTTGGCTTAGAAACAGATTTTGCCATGTATGTGTGTATATTATTAATATAAACTACCCATCTATATGCACGTTTTGTTTCAGGTGCTGCGGACCAAAAATTACCAGCCATGTTGTGTTCTCTCCCTTATAAAATTTTCTCTCTACTGTAAATAAATAGTGTTAATATTTTTTTTTACTATATTAATCTTCAAAAGAAGCGCCGGCGCTAGTAATAATAAAATCAAGTGCAATAAATTCAATTGCTCTAGCTGGCTTCAAGAAGATTTTTGCATACATAATGTTTCTGTCAATTAAGTCTGGAGTTGTTGTGGTTTCGTCTAAGACCAATTTGTACTCAGTTAAACCAAAGTCATATTTAACGAAATTCAACAACCTTCCTGCTTCTGCAGAGAAGCCATTCCAAGTTTCTTTAACATTTTGTTCAAACAAGGTTGCTGCTGCGATTCTTGAAATTTCTTTCTTGAGGAAAATCAACAATCTTCGCACATTAACTCTGTCTAATGCCGATGGTGTTAATTGCAATGTTTTTTGGCCAAAAATTACGATACCTTCGGCCGGGAACGATGCAATCGGGTTAACATTGACATCATAAAGTTTATCTCTATGTTTAGATGTTAAATGTTGGCGTACTCCAATTACTGGAAGGCCGCCAGCACCTGTGGCGGTTAATCCACCGCGCGAAAAGCCGGCTGGGGCGAACCAAACATTCTTTACAGCTTCGCTGTATGCCATTGCTCCCAGTGCGACTACTGATGGCGGGCACCAGAAAACTGTTCCTTCCAGTTTATCTTTAACTTGTACCCATGGATAATATGCGGCACCATAACTTGAATCGATTTCGCGATCTTTCATGCCTCTTACAGCCTGATCAACATCGCCTAGGCGCGTCGCGTCATCAGATGTATTCTCCGTGTCGGGAACGAAATCGTTTTCGATATCTATAACGGCCAGGGCGTCTGCGCGCTCTTCACAAACTCTAATCAAACGTTCTGTAATTTTAGTGTTTGTCACGCCTGGAATTGCCATTAAATTGCATTCAACTTGTTCTGCGTCTTCAACAGTAGAAATTGCTCTCATAAGAGTATGATATGCATAGCTAGCTTCTTCGCCTGTGGATTTTCCTGCTGCCAGGACATCTTCGTTTCTAAATGGTTCTCGCTCTTTAATATCTAAACCATCGAAGCCGTGGGCAAACACTGTTGTAAATCTATTAATGCCGGCCGTAGAACCTGTCAATAAACTATTTGAGCCGCTCAACGCTGTCCAAGAATTACCAGCTGCGCGGCTACCGCTACTATAGTGAAAACTTAGTTTTACATTGTCATACCTAATATCATCTAATGTAAATGCCCATTGGCGTTCTGCGTTTTTGAGGCCCGTGGTAATCGGACTATCAACAATATCAAAGGCCGCTGCAGATTGGCCTGGTAAAGTACGAACACAATCTACTACGCTTGGCTCAAATTGTACATTAGTAGCCCCTCTTCTTGTTGTGTCAGCGCCCCAGTATGCTTTAGTTTCATCAGTAATTCCACCTTCAGAAGCAGATGTTCGAAGAGCGACTGCTGGGAATACGTAACTGGCGGTTAATCTAAATTTTGGGTTGCCAGTCCATACACCATCGTCGCACACTCTGGAGGCGGTTAAGTGCGTCATTGCAATATCATCGGCAGCTTCAACAAAAGTTGGAGTGGGCGCGGTGGTGGAAGTAAATTTATGTAGATTGTTGTCGCCGTTAGAACCACTATAAATGATGAATCCTTTAAAGCGAATTGGCCCATAAGCTCCAAATGGAATATGTTCGCGATTGGGCGGGCCGCCATGTATTTCGACTCTCATGTGTTTAGATACATTATCATAATCACCAAAGCGTTCTAGGCGCTTGGCCGTGCTATTCCATTTAACATATTTTGTGCCCACTTTTCGTCCAATATAATTTGCTGAAGATGGATTCAAATTGCAATTTGAATATTTTTCATGAATTTGTTTGTTTTTGTCGTTATCGGTGATACCGCGGACTTCAACTGTAAAAGTTGGCCAAGTTGTATTTGAAGTTGCAGGCTTTATATCGCTAATAGAAACTTTTATATTATTTTGATTCCATTCCCCGGTATCTAATGCAACGAATTTAAATAATCTTTTGGTTCTATTTGGATCTAGTGCATCGTAATTATTTGAATTATTAGCAACAACGGTTCCTAAATCTTGAGAGATAATCCATCCAGTTTCAGCATTGATTGATTCTTTTCTGTGCTTGCTATATTCGAGACTACCAGAAGAAAGCGAAAGAATAACGCCATGAGCTTTGCCTGCTCCGGTTGCTGTTAGTTTTTCACCAACCGTTCTTTCAAAAGTTTCGCCAAGCCAATATAGGTTTGATCCTGTGGCTTGGGTTGCCGTATAGATTGAAGTATTTGTTAGCATTGGATTAGTATTAAAAACTTTTCGAATATACTTGTCTGATGTGGTATCAAAATTAAACGCCGTATTAATAACTTTGGCGCCAGTCGTATCTTTAATGATAGCTCTAAATTCAGTAGTTTCACGAGTGCCGCCTAGGCTTTTAATCATTACGCAAGAACCGCTTGTTACATCGTTTGAGCCTCCGCCTCTGATGGTGCCTGTAAGTTCGATTGTTCCCGCATTTAAATACCAAACGGCGGCCAATGAGCCAGTTCTTGCATGTTCGGAGGACACTCCGAAATGGGTTCCCGCAGAGCCAGATTCAATAACCCACAAGCCATAGGCGCCGCCATTGGTTGAAGCGATGCGCGTGACTCGATTGCTAGTTTGCCAACCGGCTTGGCCATATGTCTCCGAACTGTCTGCATTTGAAGCTTGTTTTCCAAGGAGTCTAACAAATGTTACAGGGCTGCTATTTTTTAAATATGCTTGCACTGCATACGCGCCATATGTTGGTCCGGAATAATTTCCTTTTCTCCAAACATCATTGGCTTTTCCGCCAGGAATAGGAGCACCAAAAATTTCAACAAATTCTGCAAATGAATTAACTGTGACTGGTTTCATGGCGGGGCCTCGTGAGGCGCGGCCAATAATTACAGGGCCCATTCGAGCAGGTTCGGCTTTTAATTGAGATTGATCAATTTCCTCAACAAAAATTCCCGGGGATACAAATTTAAATTTATCGACTGACATTAGCGATTTTCTCCTCTTTTAAAAGCTTAAGCAAGTGTTCTTTTTCTCTAATAAATAGTAATGAGAATTTCGAAATTCCTTTATTCTTTGTAAAAAGCATTCTTATCATCTAGCTCGGGCGCATCTTCTGCGATTACGCGCTCTCGTGGCATCTTAACTTCTACGACACTTTGTCGCACGATAACTTTTGGAGTTTCTTGATTTGGGCCGGCTCCAATTAAATAGCCTAAGACTTTTATGCCTACTTTTGTTTGATATTGTCTCTCTTCGTTTCCCAAAGTTGCAATGTTGTTTTCCGGAGTGAATGGGGCCTCGATAAATCCTTCGTAAAAATGATCATTATCTCTCATTACAAAATGATTAATGCCTCCAGTTTTTGTAATAAAAGGCGTGATCATTTCATTCATTTGCTGTTGATATTCTGTTCGCATTGTAACTGAATAAGTGATATCAACATATACAGGCATTGGAATGATGTGCCTTTCGTAAACAATTTTATTATTCTTTCTAGGGAAGTTAATTTGCCCTTTTTTATTATATGCCCCCGTTTTTGCAAAATTTGCGGTTTTTTCTTGGTTTATCCTTCGAGATACCATTATAGAGCCATTTTTATAATCACTATTTGGTGGTACGTTGCCCCAAAAAGCGCCTTTTCGAATTGGATCTTTAGTAACTTCTATTCTCTCAACTGTAATAAGTGGAAGAATTAGTGTGCCCGAATCATCATGCAGTTCTTTTTTATTTTTTATCTGATATGCTCTTTCTGCAGAAACCCATATCACGGGGG
>Ga0114906_1000941_pt1 | contig 15605 bp, 17 predicted proteins | sample MalvirDeepMed_M9_FD_89687 | JGI IMG/M metagenome (GOLD analysis project Ga0114906, IMG submission 89687) | Marine viral communities from the Global Malaspina Expedition - Malaspina viral metaG DeepMed_M9 | ecosystem: Environmental > Aquatic > Marine > Oceanic | place: Mediterranean Sea...
GGACAGACATCTTTGGACGTGCTTGACGGTGATGTCCGCATAGTAGATACGCTATATTTCTATGATCGTGGTGGGGAATCCATTTCGAGCGATGGCTCGACTCTAACAATTGCAGGAACCGTTGTATTCAGTGGGAATATGACGGTCAATGGAACAACTACAACAGTTACTAGCTCCACGGTAGTGATAGATGATCCGCTCTTCCATTTGGGGAATGACAACAACGCCGATGCCGTGGACTTGGGTATATTTGGAGAATATACCGACTCTGGCAAAAAGTTTACGGGACTGTTTCGGGATGCTTCGGACTCGGATAAGTGGAAATTATTCGCTACAAGTGGTAATTCTCACGAGGAACCATCGACTACAGTAAACACCACAAGCGGATTCACACTTGCCAATCTAGCGGTCAATGAACTGGACGGGACGCTAACCACCGCATCACAGACCAACATAACAGCCGTTGGGACTATTACTACTGGTACATGGCAAGGAACTACCATTGCAGTTGACCAGGGAGGCACAGGGGCAACTACCCTCAATAACCTGATAACGCTCACTACCCATACTACGGGAAACTATGTAGCGACCGTGACGGCAGGGACGGGACTGACATCAACTGGTGCTACTTCAGGAGAGGGCATTGCTCATAGTTTGAGTGTAGATGCAGCCCAAACTGGAATCACCTCAGTCGGTGCGCTTGATGGCGGTTCGATTACCTCTGGCTTTGGAACTATAGACACGGGTGCAAGCACTATAACGACCACTGGGTTGATATCTGGTGGGAGCCTTGATATCGACAACGTTCTTATCAACGGGACGACCATAGGGCACACTGATGATACCGACCTACTGACAGTTGCAGACGGCCTTCTAACCCTCACAGGGAAGTTGATTTTAGACGGTAATAGGAGCCTGACCCCCGGAGATGGTGGGGCCATTCATCTTGATACCCACACTGTGACGGATAGCAACACCTCTGGGTCTGGAACTGCTACCAAATACACCCACGTCAATATCGAAGCTCCAACACTAGCAGCAACAAACTCATCTGTTACAACAACCGATGCAGCAACGCTGTATGTGAGTGGAGCAGTAGCAGCAGGAACTAACGAGACACTAACAAGAACGTGGGCGGTATGGGTTGATGCAGGTAATGTACGATATGACGGTAGTATCTATGCAGGAACTACGGAAGCTCTAAACAGTTCTGGACTGGTTACAGTTGCCAATCAATCAAATATCACAGGGGTTGGCACTATTACTAGTGGAACCTGGGAAGGTACTACATTAGCGGTTGATCAAGGTGGAACAGGAGCCACCAGCCTCAATAACCTGATAACACTTACTACTCATACCACTGGAAACTATGTAGCGACAATTACAGGTGGAACAGGCATTGACTCAAATGCTGCCACGAGTGGTGAGGGAACTACACATACTCTTAGCGTAGACCTGGCTGAAGTTGGTGAGGTTGCTATCGCAGACGGCGACTACATTGCATTTATGGACGCCACCGATAGCAATGCTACAAAGAAGGAAGCATTGGCAGACGTTGCCACGCTATTTGCAGGGGCAGGACTGACAGCAGCAAGTTCCGTTCTAGCAGTAGGGGCAGGGGAGTTGATAGATGTAGCATCGGATGCCGTTGCAGTGGATTTGACAGAAGCAACTGAGGCTGCAATTGCAGACGGGGATTATATCCTCTTCTTGGATGGTGGAACAACAGGCACCCATGCTAAGGAAAACATAGCTGATGTTGCCACCTTGTTTGCAGGAACAGGGCTGACTGCTGCATCAAGCGTTATCAATGTTGATGCAGCACAATCGGGGATCACGTCTCTTGGAACCCTGACAGGGTTGACTCTGGACGGCAACAAGTCGGTTACTCCAGGTGATGGGTCTATGATCCATCTCGACACAAGCACGATTACTGACAGCAATACATCGGGTTCTGGAACAGCAGCACTCTATACTCATGTAAGGCTTGAAGCCCCAACCTTGGCTGCTACTAATTCTTCAGTTACGACAACAAATGCAGCCACGTTATATATCAACGCAGCAGCTACGGCAGGAACCAATCAGACCATCACGAATAATTACGCCCTATTGGTGGATGCAGGTAATTCTCGTTTTGATGGAGAGGTACAGACAGCAACTATTGCCTACACTGATGGGGACAATGCCATGACTATAGCTGATGGTGGAGGTGTTACCTTTCCTGTCAGCATAGATGTCACTGGATCTGTTGGAATCATCTTGGAGAATGACGAGACAATAACAAACTCGACCAATGGAGAGGTAGCCATCAATGGCACTGTAGTCATTGGCACTGGTAGTGGTGCCGGGACACTCAAGTCATCTGGTAACCAAGACATAACAATTGCTACAGGGAACTCTACGACAGGTAGCATCACTATCGTTGATGGGGCAAATGGTGACATATCTATTTCCCCAAATGGCTCTGGTGATATCAACATTCCTGCGGATGTCGGCATTGTTTTTGGTGATGATGGAGAGAAGATCGAGGGAGATGGCACTGACCTTATTATCGAAGGAAACAATATCAAACTAACCCCTTCGGCTGCCGTCATTCAGCCCTCGGGTCATTATTTCCTAAACGACACGGCAAATGGCAATGTAACAACGGGAATAACGATCAATCAAGGTGCTGCGGATAACCATATTTTCTCACTAAATTCATCAGACCAATCGCATAACATGACAGGTGTTGCCGAGGCTGATACTTTTGGAGCTTTTTCCAAACGAGTTTCTACCCAGGGAGGGCTACACATTGAAGGGTTCACCGACTCCGAGCGTGGCATCAATCTGACTGCATATGTAGATTCAGTTGCCACCACAGCCAATGCGGGTGGTGAGGCAGCCGTTGTTGTGAGGGTGGCCGAACATGACGGATCGAATGGACTGACAAACCCAAGTGCTAACGCCTGTTTGTTTGCGGTGGGCATATGGGATGGAAGTTCTCTTGGCCTCAAGTTCATAGTTGATGAAGACGGTGACATTTTCTACGATGGGGCTGCTGCTGCCTATGATCAATACGACGACGCAGCACTAGCGAGAGCGTTTGATCTGGTAGTCAGCCCGGACAAGGTAATCAAAAACAGGTGGGATGACTTCGTGCAGTATAACGAAAAGACGTTGGTTGATACGGGAATATTAGGAGATAGTTTGAAGAATAGAGGACTCATAAACGCAACGCAGTTGCAGAGGCTTCACAACGGGGCTATCAGCCAGATGAGGGAGGACATGATCAACCTTGTGAATGTTTTGAGTCCAGAGCAGCATGCAAGGCTTCCTGAAAGCACACGGGGCAGGTTGGCGCTAGGAGAGATATAGTGGCGAATAAGGCAACAACACAGGCACATTTGACAGCCGTGGGCATGAGTGGCAGCGATGCTCAGATAGCACGTTTGCTTACTGCCCTGGGCACGACTGATCATAATGACGTGGCAACATTCGTTTCTGCTGCTCAGACCAGATTTAGTAGAAACCCGCAGTTTAGTGGTCTAAGTCAGGCAGACGAACAGAAGCTATGGACATACAGAAATCTGTGGTCGAAGGTTCGGGCTGGGGATAGCGATAGCACCCTAGCCACGGAAGGGTGGAAGACAAGCAGTGCTGCATTTATCGCATTATCCTAAGTGGGGGTACTATGTCAGAACTAAGTCGTTTTGAGATACCAGAAAGCGCCAGGCAATCATTACGTGCTTTACTAGCACAAAGGCAACAGATAGAGCAATTGATCAACACCTACATTCGAGCGTTGCGAGACAGCTTCAATATCGAAGGAGATGATTGGTTGCTTGAGATAAACGATATGGCGTTTGTTCAACAATCACCGAATGGCAAAGTACAAAAAGAGGTGGTTGGGTCAACAGAAAACCTTTCAACTGACATGGGAAGGTAATACATAGATGTCTTGGGAGCAATTACAAGCGATAAGTCAGGAAAACAAGGCGACACGGCAACGAGACGATTCAGCACCGCCGGTCGCTTGCCCTATAGATGGATCTGTGCTTGATATACATCCAGCAGGGCGTAGGAATTGCCCAATGGGTAATTATACGTGGAATGGTGGGCCAAAGAATATATAGCCACAATATATAGGGCCAACCTTATCCATAGAAAGCATTGGAGTGGGATATGGCTAATTGGTATACATCACGAGAGCGAGTAAAAACCGCTATCAGTTTGAATGGTAGTCAGTTCAATGACGCCGTTGAGCGTGTTATCGAGGCATCGAGCCGAGATATAGACCGCTGGACACGGCGACATTTTATTCCTAAAACACAAACAAGACTCTATCGATGGCCTCAACCAAGGCCAGGTAGGGCTAGTTGGTTGTGGTTAGATCAAGACCTTCTCTCCGTTTCAACCCTCCAAACGAAGGCTCAGAACACTAGTCCAACAACAATATCGTCCTCGGACTACTTTTTAGAGCCAAACAACCCCGAATCAGATGGAAATACTCGATATAACCGCATAGAAATTGATCTATCAAGTACAGCTTCATTTGAAGCTGGGGATACACCTCAACGCAGCATAAGCGTTGCAGGTAGCTGGGGATGGGGAAATGCAACGAAAGGGGCTGGAACGATAGATGATTCTGGAGGTATTAGCTCCAGTGATACGACACTTATTGTCTCCGATGCCAGTAAAATTGACGTCGGAGACACGCTTTTGATTGATAGTGAGCAGGTATTTGTATCAGACCGAACATTTGCTGCTAGGGCAAGCGTTCTCCTCAACATGGGAAGCAACCTGGCTGCTACCAATGCCACGGTCACCGTCACACTGGATGGTAGCCACGGTATTTTAGCTGGCGAGATTATCCGTCTAGATTCAGAGCAGATGTACGTTGTGTCAGTTAGCACCAATGATCTGACTGTAGTTCGGGCTTGGGATGGATCTGTACTAGCATCGCATAATGATGATGTGGCTTGCCATGTGAACCGCACCCTCACTATTGAACGTGGGATCAACGGAACCACGGCAGCATCTCACTCCGATGGTGCATCAATTAGTAAGTATGCTCCAGAAGCTGATATTGCTCGCTGGTGCCTTGCTGAGTCCATTGCTACCTATCATCAAGAACATTCTGGATGGGGACTATCCGTTGGCACAGGAGATGGAGCGACCGAGTTGGATGGTCGGGATTTAGGTCAATTGCGTAAGTCTATGGTGGCCTATTATCGCAGGGTTAGAGAGGCGTTGATCTAATGCCAGCAGTTGGGATGAAGGTTACGCAAACAGGCCCGCTTTTCCAGAAGGGCGATAAAATTATAAAGAATATGACCGAGCAATTTGCCCAAAAAATGATGGAGATGGGCGAACAGCGACTTGGCATAGTTCTCAGGCCAAAACCATCGCCCGGAGTGTATAAGTCGAAGTTAGAGGCAGAACCCGGACAAGCCAGCACAGGAAACTATAGGAGAAATGTAAAAGGTAAACGCACGGGACTAGATGCGATCATTACCGATAGTGGTGTTGTCTATGGGCCTTGGCTAGAGTTTGGGGGAGGCCCTCGGAAACGATTCAAGGGGTATCATGCGTTTCGTCAAACAGGGGAATGGCTCAAGAAGGAAATGCAAAAAGAAGCAAAGGATCAAACCAAGAAATATGTGAAGAAACTCGGTGGTAAATAATGGCGTTTGATATAAGTGATAGCTTGAGTGCAGTTCAAACCTACGTCCAAGATTTGGGGCTATTTCAGTCTGTCCGGATTGGAGAACCCAAGGGATCTTTGCCCCAAGGATTCCACGCTGCCTGTTTTATGACTTCTGTTGGGATCACATCAATCTACGTAGGTGGAGAGACACGGGAATCCCATGTTGTGATGCTCCGCATCTATAAAGATATGTTATCCGAACAATCAGATCCGCAGATCAATTTAGAGACAGAGATAGCCGTTGTTGTATCGAAACTAATGGAAAATCTACTCGGTGATACCGATTTGGAGTCAAGCATCATGTCGATTGATGCAGCAGGGATGGATGGAACGAGTATGTCTGCTGCTTATGGGTATGTCGAGCTTGGTGGGGTTATCTATCGCATTTGTGACATCACAATACCATTGGTGGTAAATGGTAGCGCAACGCTTGTAGGGACAGGAGTATAAGATGGCAAAGCAGACTGGAATCACAGATAATTTTTATATAGACGGACATGATCTCTCTGGTGATGTATCAGCCGTTGATACGATAGCAGGGCGCAAAGCCACAATTGATACCCCTGTAATAGAAAGCGCAGCAATGGTTCGACTAGCAGGGCATGGAGATGGGGAGATCAGCTTTAGCACATGGTTTGATGATGGCACGAATCTGGCACACACGGCAATAAGTCCGTTGCCCACCACCGATGTTGTGGTTCTCTACACTAGAGGTGTGGCGACTGATTCTCCTGCTGCTGGACTTGTAGCGAAGCAGATCAATTATGACCCCAGCAAAACCCAGGATAAAGCATGGAGTGCATCCGTCCAATGCTTAGGGCAGGGAACCCCTCTAGAATGGGGCGTTCTCTTGTCCAATGGACAGATTACTCAATCCAGTGCTGGATCAGAAGCCACTAAGGATGATGGAGCCAGCACTAGCAATGGACTCGCTGCCTATATACAGATGGTCGATATCAATTCTGGTAGTCCAACGGTAAAAATTGAGGATTCCACCAATGGATCGTCGTGGTCTGATCTTGTTTCGTTTTCCGCTATTGCTGATGGAGCAGAACCGAAGGCCGAAAGGGTAACAGTATCAGGAACGGTAAACAGATATTTGAGGATCACATCCACAGGAACCTTCAACAACGCCAAGTTTGTTGTTATGTATCGAAGAGGCGAATCGGTCGATGATACAGCATATTAGTAAGGTATTTCAGGCAACGTGGCCCAAATCGAGTCACTGGAGATCGGCAACCTGCCAAGAGGTTGACTGCCCTCACTATCTGCTTGGGTGGGTGACGAAAGTTGTTATAGGAAGCGACAACGATCTCTATATCAGGGCAGATCGAAAGCGTAGATACAAAATGGTAAAGGAGGGTGATTTACATAATTACATCTTCGAGGCAGGTCAACAGTGCTTTCGTTCCGAGGCTGGAGCGCACTATATAAGGTTAGAACGTGGGCCATGGCTCACGGTCAATGCTCTTGATAGGCAACCATCCAGATTGGAACGAGACGCTATGGAATCGGAACGATGGATCGACGAGTTCAACGAACAATCTTATAAGAGAAACGGGAGGTAATCATGGCAAAGGAAGCCCCAACAATGACCGTGGCCGTTGACGATTCAGGTGGTACTGCAAGAGCGTTAGAGAATGACCTAACTGCTGTAGATTGGGCTATTCCTAGAGGAGTACAGGACGTGACGGGCGTTGACAAGGCAGCAATAGAGCGCTTGTTACTATTAGCAGATTTTAGTGCGACATTCAATGGAGTGTTCAACGATGCGAGTAACAAGTCGCACGACGTATTCAAGACGGTTGCGTCTGCCTCTGTTGCACGGACTGTCACACTGGTAATGTCTGGGCAAACCCTTCCTGCAGAGTGTTTGCTGACGGATTATGCACTCAGTAGGTCGGCAGCAGGTGAATTGACATTCAGTGTGCCAGCAGTTTTGCAGAGTGGCACCGCTCCAACGTGGGCATAATAGGAGAGTATAATGGTTATAGCTACGCAGAAAGCGCAGGGATTTCGACTGCCAGTAAGAACAGGTCGACTGGTGTTTCATGGAGACTGGGAGGGAGCCGAGGTGGTTGTTCGTCTCGATGTTCCTGTTCAGACATTTATGGACATTCAAGACCTCATTGCTGAGGATAAGCAACTCAAAGTGTTTGATGTGGTTGGAAACAAGATTGTTGAGTCGTGGAATATAGAGGATGAAGACGGCTTGAAAATAGAACCAACTGGAAAGGGTATGGGCCAGATACCTATTCAGTTAGCGAATCTGATAATTGAACAATGGGTGGAGGTAGCGACACAGCCGTCCCTCCCTTTAGGAGAGAGCTAGAACGCTGGAAAGCTGTTGGTGGCGGGACAGATAGGCAGGGGAATGTACTAAGGGAGCCGTGGCCTCTACAAAAAGCCAGAATGATAGACACATTATGTCAAAGATACTCCTGTCTACCATCTCAATTGCTTTCGGAAGACATGGATTTGATCTTCAAGATGCATACCACTTTATATTTGGCTGGAGATCATGAAGAGGATACCCGTGGAGCGACAATGAAATCAACGGCACAAAATCTAGCGAATATCTCAAAGAGTTTATAAATGGCAAGCAATGAAGTTGTTATAAATGTTACGGCTGATACCAAGAAGGCTGGTAAGGGTCTTGATGGTATTAGAGACAAAATGAAGAAAGTAGGGGCCGGTGCTACGGCTGCCGGTGGCCTTATTACTGGTTTCGCAGCCAAAAGCCTAGCTTCATTTGCTAGTGCTGGGGATGAAGTACACAAAATGGCTTTGAGGACAGGATTTTCAACGGAAACCCTGTCGGAACTACGGGTGGCAGCGGACTTGTCTGGCACATCTCTAAAAAGCATGGAAACTGGCGTCAGGAAAATGCAGCGCACCATTTCAGAGGCCGGGGAGGGAGTTGCGCTTGCTACAGATGCCTTAGATAAGCTCGGTGTCACAACGGATGACCTAGCCGGGAAGTCACCAGAGGAGCAGTTTGAACTACTCACAAACGCATTGGCGGGGCTTACAGACCAGAACGAAAAAGTTGCTGTTGCAATGGATGTTTTTGGTAAGTCAGGAGTAGACCTGTTGCCCATGTTGGCTAGTGGCAAAGAGGGCCTTGATGCAATGAAACAAAAAGCCCACGATTTGGGATTAGTAATGGATCAGGAAGCTGCGGAAAAAGCCGCAAAGCTCACTGACGCCATGTCTACGATGAAAGGCAGCATGACAGGGGTCATGATGACGATTGCCGAGCAGCTTGCCCCATTTGTTACAAAGCTAGCTGAAGGAATAGAAAAACTTATTTCAAAAGTGACAAAGTGGACAGAGGAAAACCCGAAACTAACAGCGGTTATAGTTCCGATTGTCGGTGCAATTGGAGCGTTGTTAGCGGTTGCTGGGCCTCTGATGTTAGCGTTTGGGGCCATTACCTCTATAGCCCCAGCGGTTGCTGGTGCCTTTGCAATAATGACAGGCCCGATAGGAATTATTGTTCTAGCAATAGCTGCTCTTGCGCTTGCTTGGTCGACTAATTTCCTTGGTATACGAGATAAAACGCAAGCAGTTTTCAATTTCATTCGTGATCTGTTTGATAGTAAGTTCGGGTGGTTGCTTCCCGGTGGCGCACTGATCAAAGGATTGATATTCATAAGAGACAATTGGCACCAAATCTGGGACAGCATCGTAAAAGGCTTTCAAAGTCAGGTCAACTCGATAATTGGGTTTGTAAATAAAATGATCAAAGCCATAAATGTTATTTCCTTTGGACAAGCAAATATCCCACTAATACCACTTATTGGAGGGTCAGGAAGTTCATCCGTGTCACAAGGAATGGGTGGCCCAACAGACATGAATCAGAGAAGATTTGCCGGAAGAACTGACTGGTCGGCATTTGAGGGAATACCTCCGGAACAATTGCAAGGTGTTTATGGAGAACAGGTACGACCGAAACAAGACACAACAAGTGATTTTATGGAAGGAGCCGGCGGGGCTGTAACTGCAGTTGTATCGATTGACGGCCAGACATTCGGCGACAAAATGGATCTTGATCAGGGGCTAAATGATGCAATAGAGAGAGAATTAGCAGGATAATAGGAAGAGTGTGAAATGGCGTGGACATTACAACTTCTCAACGATGATACTACGCTGGATTTGAATGACAATACAGCATATTCGGCACGATCTTTATTGTCTCCCATCCCATCAAGGAGAACAGCAAGAGGTGGCGTGAATCTGTTTCGACACGGTTCTGATCTGATAGAAAGAGTTTATCGAAATCGTATAGTTACAGTTGTTCTACGGATAATAGGAGCGAATCAAGATACTTTGATAGCTAATGTGAACGCTATCAATGCTCTTTTAGAGCGTGGTGCAGAGTATCAGACCACGGGGGCCGGAAGCCAACTGAAACTACGCAGAAAATGGGAAGGGGCCACAAATCAAATTGATTTTTATGTACAGGAAGGCGTTTTGCAGATTGGGGATGAGTTTGGGGCAGTACATAAAATCAACACTAATTTTGCTACCGCTACACTCACGTTATCTTGTGAGCCGTTTGCCTATGGAACCGATGAAACTATCCAGAATTACGTATTTGATGCAGGGTTTGAGGTAGCTGGTACAGCCCTAGCAGATTGGACAGAAAGCAAGACGGCAACTGGAACCACCTCAAGAGATACAAACGTCAAAAAGGAAGGTCTGGCATCACTCAAGCTCGTGATGACCGATTCAGGTGGTAGTGGGCAGGTTATAGAACGTAGTCAAGTTTTGGCTGATGTAGATGCAGGTGAGGTGTGGTCGTTCCAGTGTTGGGTTCGGGTGGATGCCCTATCTAATGCAAAGGTTGTTATGGAGTTGGACTACAACACTGGCACTGATGTCGAGGCTGCTACGACAACGGTCAATGCCTCGGAGTTTGTGAATCTCACTGCGAATAACAACACTGTTCCCGGCAGCGTGACTCAGGTAACGCTGAGGCTGCGCCTAGAGGCCACTGCTGCTGATGCAACTGGAACAGTATATATAGATAACGTAATAGCGGTTCTGGCGTCCGCTGTGCCTGTCGCATGGGCTTCCAGCATGAGAGTTGGAAACCATTTCGAGGATGCTTCACAGACCCAGCAAAACTTTATAGATATTACAGATGTACCGGGAGATGTACCTGCCCTGCTTCAAGTACGAATCCTTGAAAGTGCGAACCATGACGAGTTTTGGGCTGGTGCAAGACACGCAGGAAGACAATATGATTTAGACCTATATAAAGAGGGTGAAGCTAGCACAGCAGCAGCTACAGCTGCCCAAACCTACTTCACTTTTACACCTGACGAGACTGTTTCGGGGACAAAGTACAGCGGGAATAGTATTAGAAGCAGCAAAGCAGAGGTCACTTCTGGTGGATCAGGACGTGATCTCGCTGCTGGCGTACGGTTTCGACATCAATGGGCGTTGGGAACTATTCCGAGAGGGATTTATCGCTGCCTTGCAGCAGTTGGGGTTGCTAATGGTGAAGGTACTGGTGGAGGTGGTAACACTCCAAATGCCAATATATTCACATTCGGACTAAATTATAGTTATGGAGGTGTCAGTATACTGGACACCACTAGCCCTGATACTGCGTCATTCGTTGCCATGTCTAGTAATAGCTTGGGAATCAATGAGGTGGCAAACCCTGAAATTATGGATCTTGGATCAGTGGTTATTCCCCCAGTTTCGACCCCAGAAGGGCAAACAGAGGCCACGTTTACCCTGATCATACATGAGGCGCTAAATGCAGATCAGACGCTTGCATTGGGGCAGGAGATTTATTGGTATATCGACTGGGTTTTGTTGCTTCCTGTGGATCACGGAAGCAATTACGTCAGCAAAACAGCAGCAACTGACGTGCTTTTGTTAGATAGTATGAGCAAGACAAAAGGACTATATTTGATGAACACCTCGGATGTAGTCCAGTCATTCCCATCAAACCAGTTAGGTCGTAGTCCTCTAGCACATCCAGACGGTACACGCATCTATATGGTAGGGCAGGATGATGATTATGTCGGTGATGCAGAGTATTACACCGTTAGTATTACGTATCGACCGAGATTCCTGTATGTGGCTGGTGCATAATGGCTGCAGAGTTACAAATCAGGCTTTTTGACGACAACCTTACAACGCCAGTGCTGAAGGATGATCTGACAGAACGGATCAGCAGTCTGGTTTTTACGACTGCCCTAAATGGTGGGTTCAAGCAATGCACCTTCAAATTGAATATCGGATTTGATAAGGCTTGGCAATGGTTATCCCGTGAAGGGAAACGTGGATATCATTTTTACCGAGTGCTTATTTCTGAGGCACACTATAAAGTTTGGGAAGGTAGGATTGTAGATATTGGTTTTACAGTTCAAGGTGGGAATCATGGACTAATGATCACCTGCATTGGATACTGGTCTGCTACTCGTGATCAATTGTACTCAGATGATGACGGCAGTAGAACAAACTGGACGAGTGGGTCTGGACATACTATTGACGTTATTATCAAAGAGCTTTTGACGACGGAATGTCCCACAATATCTAGTGATCAGACCAATATCGCTGCTGGAAGTCGAGATCTTGTGGGTATTGATCTCAGTGCGAGAAAATATCCTCAGGATTACATAAACGAATTGACGAAGTTATCCGATGACGATCAATCCACATGGTTTTTCGCTATATGGGAAGATCGAGTGCCATATTTGTTCAAGCGGTCTGTGACGAGTATAGATTGGGCAGTGTATTTAGAAAATCTTGACAATTTGAGGTTGCTTCAATCAGCACTAACCCTGAGAAATGCTATTACTCCAGTTGTGGGGACAACAGAGGGAACAACGCAAACCGACGCAACATCATTGGTATTATACCCAAGGAGAGAAGAGCTAATATCGATTCAAACGGGCTCTAATGCCAATACACAATCAGACTCGGCTCAAATGCTAGTTGCTGAAAAATCTTATCCACGGCAGCAACAAGCATTTACTGTTACAGGACGAATATTTTCCGTAAAACAAACAGATACTGGTGGTCGGCTTGAAGAGACGCCCCTTTGGCGTGTTCGATCTGGTGATGTAATGCGCATCCAAGACCTCATTCCTCACAGCGCAGCTACACCGGCACTTGATGACCTCAGAACGTTTTACATAATGGGAACAAGCTACGATGCAAGCGCAAATACATTATCTGTGCAACCAGATCGTAGGCCACGAAGATTATCCACGTTGTTGAGGAGCCTATAACAAGGAGGAAATCATGCTCGGATTAGTGATGCGGTTTTTGGCACCAGATACGAAGGCTTTAGTGCAGTTGGCGTTACGTATGTTTGATGCCCTAGACACTCCAGAGGAGAGAAGAATAGTTGCGGAGTACGGAAAGAAAATGCTAGATGATGGGCATATTACGATAACCGAGTGGAGTGTTTTCGGTAAGAAATTGGGCATTTTTCGGTTAGGGGTGAAGAATGAGTAGGATACGTCCGCAAATATTATGCGCTCTGATTTGTGGTACAATTTTCAGTGTTTTTGGAATCTGGATAGGCATGAAAATGGAAGCCGTAGAGGTTGTCACTGGCATAATCGGCGGGTTCCTCGGATTTTTGGGTGGAGTCAGCCTAAAGGTTTTAGAAGCTCCCGAAGGATAAACACCACAGAGGAGGCAGAATGAACACGTTAGCACGTTTACTGATTTGGCCCTTCCGAATGGTATTCAACGCTACTCGATGGACAATTAGCACAGTGCTGAAATCAATTATGTGGATCATACTGACCTTCTGGAAGATTGTGAAGGGTATTTTCGCCATCCCCAAGATGTTGTGGTTGGGGCTAATAGCAATCCCCAAGATGTTGTGGAAAAGCCTCTGTATGGCCGTCAAGGGTTTGCTAAAGATACCTGTTTGGATATGGCGTGGGTTTGTAGCGACGCTTATGGCGATCAAGCGTTCGCCACGTCAAAGTTACGAGAAATGTCGCTCTGCCCGTGATTGGATATTAGCCAAAGTCCAGTATCTGAACGATGAGTCTGCCAAGTGGAAAGCCACGTTCAACGTGTTGAAATCCCCCTACAGCCTACTTAGAGCCTGTGGATTCAATCCTCAGACTGCCATAGGATTGCTCATTGCGGGCAGTACGGTCACCACGGGGGTTGTCGTAAACGAGACTATTTTGGCGGAGAAAAGTTTTTCCAATAGAGATCCAGGCGTTTATGCAGCATCTGTTATAGGGCAAAATGCTCCTCTAGATATACCTACACAGATAATCGAAGGCTCAAACACTCTACGCATCGACCTAGGCAGCACACCAGTGAGGGAAATTACCATCGAGAACGTCTCGGTGGGAACGGTTTTTACCGGAAGTGCATTGCCGTCGGGCCAGCAGAACGTCGTACAAATATCAGGGAATGTGGTAACTGGTGGGACGAATACACGGCTTGAAATCGGTCACCTGATATTTGAGAAGAGCCGGTGTAAGAAACTCGAACTCAGTGATATACAGGCACACACTATCATAATTCGTGGCAATTCCAGTGACGGCCAGTCGATTGCGCCAAGCCCTGGCACCTCACGAATGAGAGCCATAGGTGGGGGGCATCAACAAGCTGATGCGATGGTCACTTCGGGCGGTACATACGACCGTATCTGGATTCAAGCTCCTACGAGTGGCGTAAATGGCAAGGTAGATACCATGAGATTGACCAATCTCTACACGAAAGGCGGTCTATGTGTGCTTTCCAGAATGAATGTAGGCACGATTTCCATTTTATTGAACGAGATCGGAATGGGTGACGGCTTTTCTACTAAAGAGTTCACTGTGGCTACGAATGTTACAGGGGCCAATATCACCATCGAGGATAATGTTGAAGTTACTATAGCGGAGCCAGCAACATCGTAATATGACTCTGTAAATGTGATAGAATATGTAATCGCACTGTGGAGCTTCAGCACAGTGCGCTTTCTGCCATCGTAGGCTCGGAGAGAGTCACCTTCGCTCTTCGGGCCTACGTTTTTATGTTCAATTTATAGATTGTATAAAATAGCACACTATAGGGGTTGACACTAGTTTACAACTACTATATAATTATGGCATATCAGAAAGGAAGGTGAGCATATGCGATTCGTAGGCAAGTTCGCGGAATTGATGCGGATACTCAAGTTGGCAGCAGAGGTTGAGAACGAACGCAGGAAACTGCAGAAAGAGGTGAAAAAATGCCCAGCGGAATAACAGCAACAGATGGAATGATGTACACAGGTGAGGCTCCTTGGCACAGGCTGGGGGTTAGGTTAGACGGGCCAGCAACAGCAGCGGAAGCGATAGAAGCTGCTGGGTTAGGATGGAACGTAGAAACCAGGCCAGTATATGTCATGAATCTAGATGAGGGATTCGTAAAAATTGAGGGCAAGTCGGCCATAGTTCGATCAGATACCGAGGAAACTTTCGGTATCATGGGAAGCGGTTATCAGCCAGTTCAGAATAATGAAGCGTTTTCGTTTTTTGACAAAACGATAGCGCAAGGCGAGGCGGTGTATCATACCGCTGGGTCACTTTATGGGGGCAAGAGGATTTGGATACTGGCTAAATTGCCAGAGGATATAAAAGTTTTACCAGGCGACACAGTTCAGCCTTATATCCTTCTCAGCAACTCCCATGATGGTAGCCAAGCCCTGCGGATGCAGATCACACCGATTAGGGTAGTGTGCTGGAACACCTTATCGGTAGCTCTGAGGGGCGGTGGTGCGTTCTACGCTAAACACACCAGGAATGTCATGACTAAGGCAGCAGAAGCACGAGAGGTGTTGGGGTTAGCTCATGCCTACTACGAAATGTTTGCCCGAACGGTCGATAAACTGGTAAACACACGAATGACGGTATTTGATCAGCAAAGGTATTTCCAGCAGGTGTATCAC
>Ga0114906_1000948_pt1 | contig 15543 bp, 10 predicted proteins | sample MalvirDeepMed_M9_FD_89687 | JGI IMG/M metagenome (GOLD analysis project Ga0114906, IMG submission 89687) | Marine viral communities from the Global Malaspina Expedition - Malaspina viral metaG DeepMed_M9 | ecosystem: Environmental > Aquatic > Marine > Oceanic | place: Mediterranean Sea...
ACGATGGCGCGGTGGATTTCCATAGCGAGAAGGCTGGTAGTCGAGATTCGTCTACCGGGCTTCATACCTTGGCTGATGATGAGTATTTCAAAGTCGGTTTCCTCGTGAATGGTACGAGCAAGATTACGCCGTTTGTGAACGGTGTTGCGAAGACTGCTCACACCACGCAGATTCCGATTGTTGCAATGACACCAACTTTAGTCTGTCACTCCGCTGGTACGACTGATCCGATCCTTCATGTGGATTGGGTTGCTTGTATCCAAGCTGAGCAGATTGCTAACTAACCTGTGTTGTTTGGCATGGTGCCGGGTTTTCCCGGCACCATGCCTCTTTTATGGAGGGGAATGAAATGGAAGAGTTACTTGAAATTTACGGTGGGGAAGTACCGGAAGAGATTGCAGATTTGTATGACGAGGTTTTGAACCTTTATCACAAGAAGGCAAATGGACCGCTTGATCTTCAGACAAGTTGTCTTGTGGCCGTACTTGCAACAAGGCTCATGCCTTCGACTAAGCCGACTAAGAAGACTGAGAAAGCCGCTGTATGAGTTTCGTTCAGAACCAGGCCGTTACTGGGTTCACATTTGCGATGGTGAATAAGGATACCGGTGCAGCTTTGACTGGCGTTGCTGGGGCTATTAGTAAGTATGAAACGATTGATGGTGGTACGCAGGCGTCTTTGAGTGGGACCATTGCCGAGGAAGGCAATGGTCAATACTCTTTGAACCTGACGGCTGCCGAGATGAATGGCTCGATCATCGGGTTGTTGTTTACTCACTCCAGCGCGATACCAGTCCAGTTCACTATCAAGACCACTGGCGGTTCTACTGCTAGTACTACCGAATCAAGTCTGTCGCAGACGTTGACAACGCTGCGACAGGAGGTTGGTTGGTACTGGTTGGGTGAGAGGACCGCTGCTAATTGGTCTGCTGACGAGATTACACAGCTCGATGATATTATCCATGCTGGATTACGTCAGTTCTATCATCCGCCGCCGATCGGTGGTGGTCCTTTGTCCCACAAGTGGTCTTTCTTGGAGCCGACAACGACTCTTACCACGGTTGCTGGTACTTCGGATTACACCCTTCCTGCTAGTTTTGGTGGGATGACTGGACCATTAACTTATGCCGCAGCTAATAATCGCTGGTATCCGATTGAGATTACTAGTGAACATCGTATTAGGATGTTGCGGCAACGAGATTTTAATACGCTCAACACGTTCCCCTTGTCTGCTGCTGTTCGGGCACGTACTAGCGATGGTAGTGATGGGCAGCGTTTTGAGATCTTGCTGTGGCCAGCACCCGATGCGGCTTATACGTTGTCTTATCGATACCATGCTTTGCAGATTAAATTGTCTGCGTCAAATCCTTATCCTTTGGGTGGGGAGCCCCATGCCGAAACGATCTTGGAGAGTTGTCTTGCGATAGCGGAGCAACGGCTTGAAAACCAGGCTGGGGTTCACACGCAAAAGTTTCATGAGCGACTAGCTGCTTCGGTCTCTCATGATCGTCAACAGTTTACGCCTGAGAGTATGGGTTATAATTCAGACAAGTCTGATGGTAATGCACCGGCAGAAAATGAATACCGTAGGTTCTTTGGGACTGATGTGGATTATGACGGTACAATCTTTTATGACACGAATCCTTAAAGGTGAATTATGAGTACGAGTTTTGCAAATGACTTAATTGAGTCGGTGACGATCGGTGATGCGGTGGGAGATTCTTCCGCGTTCGACTTTCGTGGTTTTCGTTACGGATATATCTATATGCCCGATAGCACTAGCGTCGGAACGATTACTTGGTATTCATCGGAGGACTTTGATGGGACTTATGATGTTTGTCATACAGGCAGCGGCAACATTACTTCAACGGTAGCGGCCTCCCGGTCGGTGCCAATGCCTACGAATCTTGTCGGCGCACGTTTCCTGAAAGCAGTTGGGGATAACGCCGGTACATGTAAACTTTCACTTCAATCTTAGGGAGAACTTGATGTCGCATAAAGTCTTACAGGAAATTGCCAGGAGTACTGAACTGGAATTGCTCGATCCGGGCAATGCTGGAACGATTGGTCTGGATCGTACGATGGGTGTTTGTTCGGTCGTTACGGCTGCTTCGGAAACTCGTAAGATTGGCAGTCCTCAGCGTGTTGGGATTATCATTACTGTTTGTCTGAAGACTGACGGTGGTGATCTTGCCATTACTGGTGCTGGTGGAGAAATCCTCAACTCTGGTAGTGGAACTGAAACGACGGCTACCATGGCGGATGCTGGTGATGTGTTGACGCTAATCAGCGTTAGCAAGGGTTCCAATATCGTCTGGGCTATTCTCGCAAATCATGGAGCAGCACTCTCCTAATGTCTAGGCGGAAGACAAGGTTTGATATGCCTTGGCCCGTCAATGGTTTAGTAGATGTTGTTGCGTACGAAAACCAACCGCGTGGGTCAAGCGTAGACTTACAGAACGTGCGGGCTTTTGATCCCGATACGGGTCGCTCTCGCGGTGCGCAGCGGGCGGGGTTGGCTAAGTACGTCGATGCTCGGACTGCCGATGGACAGATCCAAGAGCTTGGTCATGTCGTGGCTAGGGCTGTGGCGACCGGGCAGACGGCTTTGACGCAGCGGACCATTGTCAATTACGCCGTGACCAACGGAACTGTTGCTAAGTTTACTTCTAGTGCTTTTACTACGGCCACCAATGGCAGTGGTGCTTTGAGCACCACTGCCCCTGTTATTTTTAGTGCGCAACTGAATGGTGCTGTGTACTTTGCTGATGGGGCAAACGAAAAGAAGTGGACTGCTTCGACTAATACGGTTGCAGCTTGGGTGGCGTCTCCGGGTACTTTGCCTGCTAGTGGTAGCGACCGCCCTCGATTGATTGAGACCTGGCGTGGTCGTATTGTATTAAGTGGCCTTAAAGGTGATGAGCACAACTGGTTCATGAGTGAGATGGGGGATGCTAACGACTGGGATTATTCTCCTAGTACGGCAAACGCCACTCAGGCGGTTGCCGGTAACCAACAGGACGCTGGGAAGAGTCCTGATATTATCAACGGGATGATACCGTTTTCTGATGATATCTTGATCTTTCTGGGTGATCATACGATTTATCAGATGACTGGCGATCCGGCTGAAAGTGGTCGTATTGATTCAGTTAGCACGTCAATCGGTGGTGCCTGGGGGAGAGCCTGGTGCATGGCCCCCGATGGCAGTGCTTATTTCTTCGGGTCTCGTGGCGGTGTTTATCGGTTGGTGCCGGGTAGCAAACCACAGAGTGTTACGCAGGGTTCTATCGAGGAGCGGTTGGCTTCGGTTAATCTAAATACCCATCTGGTCCGTCTTGCTTGGAACGATCGTGAGAAGGGGGTCAATGTCTTTATTACTGATCTTGGTGGTGGCGCTAGTACGCACTACTTCTATGACACTAGGAACAACAGTTGGTGGTTAGATAAATTTGCGACTAATGATCACAATCCTACTTGTGTGCATGTTTTTGATGGCGACGCGGTTGCGGATCGAGCGGTTCTGATCGGTGGTCAAGATGGGTATATTCGTAAGTTTGATCATGATACTCCTGCTGCGAACGATGATGGGGTGGCTATTGACGCTTATGCTTATCTAGGTCCGATTCAGTTGCAGAATCGTCCTAAGTTGATGTTGACGGAGATGAAAGGCGCAGTGGCAACTGGTAGTAATCCTGTTACCTGGGACTTGTATGCAGCTGAGACAGCGGAGGCAGCTAAAGCCGCCTCTAGTAAATCCAATGGTACGTTTGCAGCCGGTCGTAATCGGAGCGATAGGGCTCGTGTTACGGGTCATGACATCTTTGTTCGATTGAGGAATAATACGTCGGGTCAAAAGTTTGCCATGGAGTTTTTAGGAATTGAACTTAACAGCTTCGATGGACCGAGGGCACGACAATGGTAAACTCCCCCAGAATCCCCAGAGGTAGTGTGCGAGAGAGAAGGTTAGCACAGTTTCTAACCTCCGATCTTGATCAACATAAATTGGTGCTAGAGCAATTCACTGAAGTTCCTGATACTCGTCCAAGTGCTCCGGTGGTCGGTCGTGTCATATACACGACCGACACTAAAAAGGTGCAGGTCTTTGACGGGGTCAACTGGGTAGGACTATAGGAAAAAACAATGCCACGAACAGATCCCGAGTTTTATCAGTCGACATTTGAGGGCTCCGGTGCCGGGATGCCCGCAGATGTGTGGGGTAAACTTTTGCCTAAGTTTACTTCTCTTGGCGGTGGTGATGGCGGGATGGGTTTCGGCCCTTCTGCTGGGGTCGGGACTGGCATGATGCGGGGGCTTGAGTCTCAGACCAGGCCGGGTATGGAGGGGAACATGATGGCGTTTCAGCGTAAACCTCGCTCTATACATTCTGTCCCAGGACCTTTTCTTCAAACATCTCCCAACACACCAGCAGGGATGGGTTCAGGTGCTCCTGGTGGTCTTCCTGCTCTTGCTAGTAATGCAGCCGTTGCCCAGGTGCCTTTTTCGCCAACGGGAGCTGATTTGCCAGCGGGGAGTATTATGAAACCTAATTATCCAAATCTTAGAGGGCTCCAGAATAGTGCCCAAGGAGTTTATCGTGCCAATTCGTAGGCCGTCGTCGATTGTCCATTCTTCCCAGTCTCCTACTCCCGCTTTAGATCGTGACGTGCTTCGAGGTCAACAGGCCTCCATGGGTGCGAAGCGTATGGGTCAGGTTGGTTATCGTGCTGCTGGACAGGGTATTCGACCAACGTCGCAATATTTCGGATCTCAATCTAAACTTAATGGGTTGCAGAAGAAGTCGGCTGGTCCTAACGATCCGTTGTGGGGAGACGCGTTTGATATGAGCCAGAATGCGGGTGATGACACTGACATGGCGTGGGACGGTCCTGACCCGAAACCGATAGGCGGTCCTCGACCACAACCATTTCCTCAGCCGCAGCCTGGTGGTCCTCAACCGCAACCGTCACGACCTAATACTCCGTGGATGCCCGGTGATCCTCGACCGAGTCCTTACCGACGACCGGTAGGCGGTCCTCGACCCATGCCTGGCGGTCCTCGACCTAATACTCCGTGGATGCCCGGTGATCCTCGACCGAGTCCTTACCGACGACCGCCAGGTGGTCCTCAACCAACCCGACCAACTACGCCTGGATTCGGTGGTGGTTTCCTTGATCGTGGACCTGGTGCTGCTGCACCTTACCTTAAAGGCGGTCCTATGGGCGTGATGGGCGATCCCGGTGCAGCGGGTGCAGCGGGTATTGGCGGAGATGAATTCGGTGGTATGCCCGACATGGGGATTGCGGGTGGTCCTACTTTAGATCCGGGCATCATGGCGCAGCAGTATCCCTCTGGTGAGTCTGGATATAACTTTCCGACACCGGTGATCCCCAACCAGCGGCCAATCGGTCCTTTACCACCAAATTGGAAACCGACGCCGGGGGGGGAGTATAAATTTCCAGATCCTTTTGCGACACCACCGGTGACTTCGGGGCTTCCTGACATTGACATAGATCCTATTTCCTATACCCCTCCTGCTAGTCTGTCGCCAGAGGAAGTGATGGAGTTGACGACTTTCGGTGGGGGTTCTGGTGGGGCATTGATGCGACCCCAGATGATTGGGAAACCCCAGGATCTTGCCCCATGGTCTGGTGGTCCTGGTGATCCTTTCGCGGGCCGCCCTCGTCCACCCCGGCCTCCTCGTCCCACTCCTACTGGTCCCCAACCACGTATACGTGGTCCGGGGAACCCGTATCCTAGTGGATCGACTCCAGCGTCACGTAGGCGAGCACGCGAACGGGGGGGGAATCCAAATGACTTGAGGACTGGTCAGGGTGTTTCGCTGGGTTCTGATCCTCGACTTCATGCCTTGGCGGTAGGTAGTGGGGCGCTGCCTGCTCGTCCGCCTCGTCTGACGGCTGGCATGTGGCCCGGAATGGTTTAGGAGATAAATAATGGCTACTGAACAATATCCTTGGGTTCCAGGCGGTCAAGGGATCACGCCTTTTCCAAGTCATGATCCTGTGATTACTGGGGGACAAGGGAAGCCTCAGGGCGTTAGTCCTAATACGGGTTCACCGTATGGGCCTGTTACTATCAATGTCGGTGGGTCAAACCAGTCGATGTTCGATAAGATCTTGCGGATGGCTCAAGATGCGTTTGCTAGGCGCGAAGAGGCTGCTAAAGAGCAGTTGCGGTTGGCTCTTGGTCCTCTTGAGGAGTTTAAGTCTTACATTGAGAATGCCGGTCCAGAGAAATTGAAGGCTCTTTCTAGTGCCTATCAGTCTCTCAGAGGGACAGTAAAGACTCAATTGCAGAGCAATCTGAATAAGATTGCTGCTGATACGAGTAAAGTTGGCGAAAAAGCAAAGGCCGTCTTCGATGGGAACATCGAAAAAATCACTGAGTTAACCGGTGGTGAAAAGGGCGCTTTAAAGTCAAATGTGTCCTCTGCTCTTGGTCGGTTGAAGAGTTCTAATGCTGCGGAACGAAATGTCGCGCGGCAAGACATGCAGAACTTAACTAATCAAATATCTGCGGCTACGGGTGAAGAAAAGTCAACCTTGACTGATATGCTTAGCAGCGCAAAGAGCGATGCTAAGGGTGACATTCGTGGGGCGATTGACTCTGTCCAATCTGCTGTCTCCGGCGCTCAAGCGGGTATGGCGGCCAAAGCTCGTGGGGCACTCGGGGACTTTAAAGGTAGTGTGGGTGAGGCCCGTGGGGCTGTTCAGGAGGCTTTGGGGGCGGCTCGTGGTGGCGTTAGTGGCGCTTTAGGCCAAGGGCGTCAAGCTGTGCAAGGGGCCTTAGGCGAAGCCTTGGGTCAGGTTCGTGGGGATGTCAGTGGTGCGCAGGCAGGCGCAGCGACGCGTGCCAGTGAGGCTATGCGTGGGTATCAGCAGGACCTTGGTGCGGCCAGGACAGGCCAAGAGGCTGCTTTAGGGCAGACTCTTGGCGGTATTCGGGCTGCTGGGGCGGCTACTAGAGAGGGTGTGATGGGGCCTGCTGAGGCTCGTGAGGCTGCTCTGGGGCAAGGGTTTGGGGCTCTTGGGGAAGCTCAGGCTGCTGGGCTCGGAGAAGCCCAGCAGGGCTTAATGGATCGTATGGGTGCTAATCAGGCGGCCCTGGAGGCTGGTTATGGCGGTCGTACATCAAAGGGCATGGAGCTTGTTGAAAAGTTGTACCAGGGGGCGAAGGCGAGGATCGACCAGCAGTTTGCTGAGATGGAAAAATCAGCGGTAGGTAGGATGGTCCAGAATTTAGCTTCTCGTGGCTTGTCTAATACGACTGTTGCGTTGAAAATGGTGGATGGGCTGAGGAACTCCTTGATGGCCAAAAAGCAGACGGCCATGGGTCAGTTGGAAGATCAGACTGCTCAGCAGCGTCTGGGGGCATTTACTGGGTTGTCTGGCGATGAGTTGGCCCAAGGGGTTGCTGGTCGTGCTCGTGGCGAGGGTGCTTTAGAACGTCAAGATGCACAACGCTTGGGTGCTGCTCGTCAAATTGGTCTTACTGGTTTAGGGGAGCAGGCTGCTGGTGGGCGATTCTTGGGTGGTATGGCGGGTGATATTGGCCGTCAGGGTATGGCTGGGGAGATCGGTGCCCTTGGACAGGGGTTTGCTGGTGAGCAGGCTCTTGGTCGGATGGGTGCTGAAGGTGGTCGTGCTATAGCTGGACAGCAGATGGGTATTGGTGCTGGTCTGGCTGGTCAGGGGGTTGGTGCTGCTGCCGGTTTAGCTGGACAGGGTCTTGGGGCAAAGGCGGCTCTTGCTGGCCAGGGGGTTGGTGCTGCTACCCAACTAGGCGGTCAGGGAGTTAGTGCGGCGGGTCAGTTAGGTGCTGCTGGATTGAGTGGTGAGCGGGGTCTTCTTGGCCAGGACCTGGCGTCTCAGGCGGGGTTTGCTGGGCAAGGGATAGGTGCAACGGGTCAGCTTGGCGGTCAGGGTGCTGCACTTGGTGCTAATCTTGCTGGTCGTGGTCTGGGTGAGGCTGGTTCGATGGGTCGTTTGACTGTGCAGTCCCTGTTGCAGTCTGGTCTTCGTGGGGCCGACTTGCAGAATGCTTTGCAGCGACTTGGTCTTGGCCAAGAGGGGACTCTTGAGGGCCAGGGTATTGGCGGAGATATAACCTATGGCAGGGGAATGCAGGACATAGCTGGGCGCAACTTGATGGAAGGCGGGCGTTCCGTGGCCGATATCAATCGTCTTGGGTTACAGTTGGGTGCTCAGACGTTAAGTGATATGCCTCGTTACGATGCAAGTCTCGGCCAGGCCGGACTTGGAGCACAGGAACGTGGCGATCAATTCGATGTTACGCAACGTGGTGGTGCTGCTCGATCTATAAGTGGTCTTTACGAACGGATTGTAAATTCGGGTATGGATCCGAATATGATGATGAGTTGGCTGAGTCGACTTGGCGGTGCCGCTGGTGGTGCTGTGATGGCTCCAATCATGATGGGCGGACAATTGCCGAATCTTCCCATGCCGCGGGGTGGTGGTGGTGGCGTGAATATGGATGCTATAAAAGCAGCCATAAAGAAGGCTTTGGAGGACCAGGCGAAGGCGGGCGAGAAAGAAGAGCCCACATATGGTGCGTATCCTTCTCCACCTGTTTCTAATATTTTTAGTCCTACTATACAAAACTTATTGTCCGGCGGTGGCGGCAGTATGACCACCACTACCCCCGGACCTTATCGACCTGGTTATACCCCTGGTCCTGGTGAGTACGGGTATGATCCTAACGCAGTAGCCCCTGGTGGTCCTTATCGACCTGGGTATGTTCCTCCGACTGGTGATGGTGATGATGGTGGTACTCCTACTACTGATCCAACTGGTGGTGATGTTCCTCCCGATGATTCTCAAGGGGTTTTTCAGCCGTGGGTTCCTCAACTGCCTACGTGGCCGTTGCCCGGTTGGCCTGATCCAAGCGGGGAGCCGCCTGGTGCGCCTGGTGATCCTGGTGATCCTGGTATTCCTGGGATGCCGGGCGTCAATCCCGATCCTTTGGCGGAAGAGGACCTTGGTCCTCTTGATCCTTTCGAGGAGGATAAGTGGTCTTTGATGAGTCCGCGGGGCTTTGATGCGGGGCCGATGGGTGCTGGAAGACCGGCTCCTGCTGGCCAACAGGGACAACAGGGGCAACAGGGACAACAGGGACAACAAGGACAACAAGGCCAACAAGGCCAACAGCGTCCTCAACAGCGTCCTGTTCCGCAACAGCGTCCTCAACAGCGTCCTGTTCCGCAACAGCGTCCTCAACAGCGTCCTGGTGCCTTTCCGCAGTTCCAAGGTCCGAATGAGCAGCAGAATGCTATGCAGGCCTTGAGAGCCCGGCAGCAGGCTGAGGGGCAAGATCTTGCGAAACGGACGGAAGCCGCAAAAGAAAGTCGGGCTAAAAAAGCAGCTTATCTTGCTCATCTGCGTACAAATGCTGGGGAGTATACCAATTGGTTGCAGATGAATCCGGCGATTAGGGGAGAAAGGCCTCCTGGTCAGGGTTATATGCCTCCTAGTTGGCAGGGTTCTAGGCCAGGTACTGTTAGTGAAGTTAGAAGGAGATAGCCTAGATGGTAATTGAATTTAAACATATGCCTCCGATGGGCGCACTTGGTCAGCTTGCTTACCAGGTTGGTGCTGGTGAAGCTGCCAGGAAGCGTGAGGAGGAGGAACGGGCGCGTCAGATGCAGTTGCTGCAAATGCAGCAACGCACCCAGGAGGCCAACCTCAGCCGTTCAATGGATGCCTGGCGTACTCAGTATCAGCATACGTCTGCTATGCAGAAGATGCAGGCCGATCAAGAATATCAGGACTCTTCCCAAAGAAGGGCCCAGGAATATGGTCGGGACATAGAGGGTTATCGTGCTGACCTGAGACTTGAGGGTAGTAAGGAGCTAGATCGATTACGCGCAGCCGATGCGGAGCGAATGGCTCAGATCGATCATATCAACAGGACGGCTGAAAATGAGCAGCGGCATAAGCAGGCTGGAGATCAGGCAAGAGCCAAGGAGGCTGCTACGGAAAACAGGATATACAGGTCGCAATATTTCAGTAGTTTGGGGGTTGCTGGCCAAACAGTATATACAGAGATTCAGGGGCAGATTAGTGACGTTAATGCTGATGATCGTATTAGCGACGAGAAGAAAAGAGAACAGGTGCAGCAGTTGCGGGAGCAGCAACTGAAACTTCATGAGAATGAAGCGTACCAAAAGAAGCCTTGGGAACAGGGTTATCATAAAGAAGGGGATCTGTGGAATCAGAATAACTATGATGGCAGTGGTGTTACTTGGAGTCTGTCGGAAAGTGCGACTTTGGAGAAGTGGAAGACTTGGTCCAAGTGGAAGCCCGAGATTATTGTTAAGGATGGGGAGAGGTATGAGACTACGGCTGTGATGCGTCCAAACGAACGGACTCACGTGATGGAAGTGGATACAAGTGGTCTCAAGCATATTGGGCCAACGACCGAGAAGCAACAAGAGAGGCAGCAGGGTAGAAATGATCGTCGACGCAAACTCTCTGGGGAGTATTTCAAGGTCGATATGGTGAAGGAGATAGACCAGGAGACGGGACTGGAGTCTGTTGTACAAAGGGTGTCGCTCACATCGGCAGGTCTGGTGGATGCTCATAAATTTGGGATGAGCGGTCTTGATCCGAATAATCGTGGTCAACAAGCTGCGTTGATCTCGGCGGGAATGGAAGAGTATTATCGTGAGGCAGAAGAAGCTGATGGAGGTCCAGGCGTGTGGGATTCAATAAAAGGGCTCTTTCAGGGTTCTGGTCAGGGAGATCCATCGGGCGGTCCTCCTGTAGGTCCATCCGGCCCTATCATGGAAGGCGTCATCCCTGATGTTGTTAGCCAAACCACTGCTGCTCCAACTGGTACTGAGGGTCTTCCTGGTGGCATAGATCCCCAGGTGCTTAATGTCATACAAGAGAGTTACCCCCCAGGGTCGCCTGAGCGCAAGTTTGTTGAGGAGATACATCAAGGTGCTCCGTTGACCCCACAGCTCATTGAAAAGGCTAATCTTTTTGCCGAGCAGGCGAGAGAGAAAAAAGAAACCCAGGTGCGAGACAAGGTGTATAAGAGGCCGCAGCCTACCCCCTTTGAGGCTGCCGGAATGCGTCGGGAAGCAACTGCCGATCTCGCTTATTCCGATCAGGGTCATCGGGGCGAATTGCCGCCGGAATGGGAGGGAATAACTTCGGTGTCTAAGCGAAAAGATCCTCCTGAAGTTCTTGCTAAGCCTGTGGAGAAGTATCTTGGTGTGCAGGAGGCCGGTCTTGGGTTTTTAGCGGAGCAGGTTTACGAGCGACCAAAGCGCCAGTTGCAGACCTTGCTTAAAGGGGCGGTGCCACCACAGGTGAAACTTGAGCGGGAAAAGGCGGCCTCGAAGAGGGAGGATTCGATGGCGGTGTCAGTCAAAAAGCAGGAAGCGATTGACAAGGCAGTGTCTGAAAAAATGAACAAGGCTGTTCCCGGTATGAAGGTTCCAACCCCAAAAGCCTATTCCAGTCTGAAATTGGACCAGCGGACGGTGTCCAAGTCGTTTGGTAAAGAGAAGTATAATGAGTTCTACAAAGACCTTCGTGGATATGTGCGACGCCTTGTGAACGACGAGAATGCCTCTATGGACACAAAGATGCGTCTAGATCGCATCACTGGAAAAGGTGGCGTGGGGATAACTCGTGAAGAACTTAAAGACGAAATCCGAGTGATCAAGATGGTCGGAAGGGCTGCTGATGCCAGCAAGCCCTTCTTTCTCACGAGAAACAAGGTGTGGAAGGACTTTCTGTCGAAGGATCTTTCCGAGAGAAAACAGCTTGTCTATCTCCAGGTTCGTGGAGATGCTCTTGTTGATTCGCTTAAAGATGCGGGGTTCTAGCAGATGCCTGATCTAGGTTCACCAGTTGCACCTGTCCGTACTCCCTTCGACTTTGAAGCCCATGCGGCTCAGCGGTATCAGCATCTTGAGGAGGGAAGGAAGTACGGTGTTGCGCCTCCATTAGACCGCCCAAGCGATGTTGATGCTTGGGCGTGGGCTGGGATGAGCCGGGAGGACCAGATTAACGCCATCGTAGAGAGGCGTCTTCAGGATCCAAAGGTCCAGCAGAAGTACACTGGGATGTCCCAGGAGCAGCTACAGGCCTCTCTTAACAAGTCTCTCTCAGGTGTGGCCCTTGGACGAGAGAAGGATATTCAGAGGTATCGTGAGAGGCTTCCTTGGGAGGCCTCTCACGATAAGTCTTTGACCAGTGGTGAACGTCTTCTTGCTTCGGTTAATCATAACAAGAGGCGTCTTGAGGATCCTGTCTATGACCAACAGTATGGAAGTTTAGACGATCGGACGATGCGTGGTACTCTTGCGCGAATGCCGATAGTTGGGGCGTTATGGAGTGCGATGTCCCATAAGGACAAGACCGACGCCATGAAAAGGATCTCTGCTGGCAAGGGGAGTGATTCTGATTACACGCGGTTGGGGATGTACATTGCTGAGGAGGAGCACAAGGCAAAGCGTAAGGGGTTGGTAAAGGCCGCTGATATAGCCTCTTACATACCTGGTTATGCAACAGAATTCTTCATGACTGGGGGGGCTTATACCGCAGGTAGAACGGCTGGGCAACAGGCCGCCATTCGTGGTCTTGGTCGTTTAGGTGCAGTTGCTGGTAGGACTCCTGGGGCTGCTGCTGCTGTTACGACTGCGGGCTTTGCCCGTGGTGTCGCCCATCAATCGACTAGTCCCATAATGTGGGGGCGTATAGCTGATGAGTTCTTGCGGCGTCGTGATCCTGGTTTTAAGCTGAGGGGTAAGCGAGGAACTCGTGGGTTTAAGGTCGTGGCAAACGAGCATTCTGTGTCGATCGGCAAGCATGCTTACGAGGCCATGTGGTCTCATTACCTGGAGATTATGACTGAGCGGTCAGGTGCTACGCTAATGAAGGGGGCAGGTGCGCCATTTAGAGCGCTTAGTTCTCGTCTTCCCAAGTCTCATCTTGGGGAGCTTGGGTCTGCGCTTATGAAGCGATCTGCTGAGTTCTCTCGGAAGTTTGGGGTCTCTTTTAATCCGATAGAAGAGTACCTCGAAGAGGTCCTCGGAAGTGCCTTGAAGGGGTCTCGTTTTACTGCGGCGGAGGATCCTCATCTTGCTCGCCTGTGGACGAACTATCTCTCCAATCCGACCAATAAGCAGGCGCTACAGGAGCTTTGGGAAGAGTCTGGTCCGATGCTTGCAGCGTTTGCGATGGCGGGGGCTGGTGGGGCTGTTATGTCGTCTGCGGAACCAGTTGACGATCTGTCGCAGGAGACCGATCTTCAACAGCAGTTATTAGATCAACTCCAAGAGGGTACACCGCAACATGCTCAGCAGCAGGAGGTGGTGGAGGGTCTTAGGGCTAAGAAAATAGCTCGTGATATTGCCGCAAAAGAGCAGCGCGACGACTATATGACACCCAGGGAAGAGGAAGAGACAGACGAAGAGTATGCAGATCGACTCAAAAGAGAAGAGCCCCTAAAGGCAGCTTTGCAAGAGGTTCAACTGGCTGGTGGCTTAGAGGTGGGAGAGTATATCGAAGACGAGATAGGCGCTCTTAGGGAGGCGGCAGATGTTGGTGGTGGGGCGTATGAGGCGGCCAAGAAGAACCTGTTGGATAAGATTGATGTTGAGGGGCTGGAGACTCTTAGCCGGAAAGGCGCTGAGAAGCTGTTTGGTAAGGAGGTTCCAGACTCCCTTCGTGCTAAGAAGGGGCGAGAGGGGTTCCTAGCAGGCTTAAAGAGTGCTCGTGGTCCAGTGGACCAGGTCATAGCCAAAATGGATCAGATAGCTGGGGAGGATCGTCTGGTCCAAGAGCAGCTAGAGCAGTTTCAAGCGGGCCAAGAGGCTATGGGGGTCGAGGAGCCCGTTCCCGAGGTTCCTGCGGTTCAGCCTACTGTTGAGGTTGAGGTTCAGGAGCCTACTGAGGTTGTTCCTGAGCCTACTGAGGTTGTTTCTGAGCCCGTTGTTCAGCCCGACCAGGTGGTAGAGCCAGTCGAACCAGCGGCCCCCGTAGTTGAAGAGGTTGTCCCAGCAGCACCCCCGAAGGGTGCTGCTAAGGAGGGGTTCAATACACGTGCTTTCCAGGCGATCGAAGCTGAAGCTAAGAGTAAGCGGAGTCACTCCAGGCGTAGTCTGTCCAAAGCGGCTGAAATAATTAGCGGTCTCGATAAAGACCTCTCAGATTACGGGGACATCTACAAGGCCTTCAAAGGGACTGGTATTGGGGCAGGCATTGCAGCCCGCATCGAAAACATGCTTGGCGAGGAGTTGATGGCGCAGGACAACCCTGAGGCTGCTGTAGAACACTTCCGTAGGGCTGCTACTCGGAAGGAGGTTTCAAAGTACCAGAAGTATGCGGATAACTTAGCTAAGGCGGAAAAGGTTGTCGGGGAGACAGTCTATGTTGATGAAAAGATGGCCAAGATGAAGCGTATAGCGGGGAGGAAGGGACCTGAGTCAGGGCGGGTTGTTGCGTCGGAAGAGATTCGTCTTAGCCGCGAAGAGCTTGACAAAGTTCTTCCTCCCAAGGAGCTGAGTGGTCTGCCGTCAATACAAGAGGCAATGCCTGATGCGTATAAGATGACTCGTGAAGAGTTTGTGAACGAGGGTGATCCCCACGCCCTTCGGTGGTCACAAGAAACGGACGATTATATTATCCGCGAGACAGGTGCCAGAAACGCGCAGGAACTTCTGGATCATTACGGAGAAAAGCACCCGTTTATAAAGGAAAATAATGTTACCATCGGCATCATGAGGGGCACTGCTGATACGGGCGAAATTGGAAACGAGGCCAAGTTGAAAATATACGGCGAGTCCTTGAAGAATGCGGTTATATTCGTGACCCCTAAGACTTCTCTTGGGAAGGTTCGTCACGAGATTGAGCACCTTGGGAATATGTGGTTCGACAAGTTCTTCCCCCCCACAACAAGGTACAAAGTGAAGGGGTCAAAAGAGTCGAAGAAAGTCTTCGCTCCGGCGTTCAGCCCGACCAGATTCAAGGAAGATGACCCTTCTGGTGTGCGGGTGCATGACACCTTCGAGTTGGGCGTTTATCTTCATCGCTCTCTTGTGCGAGATGCCCTAGAGAGGGGCGAAGAGGTCCCAGACAAGGTCTTAGAGGCTTACCCAGATCTTGCCAAGCGGTCTGGTCGCCAGGTTGAAGCGCCTGCACAAGCGGAAGCCGGCGGGAAATACCTATCTCCTGACGAATACAACGCCGAGGCGAAGCATATAGAAGATCTGCTTGAGGCCGAGTCAATCACGCCTGAGCAGTTTGATATGGCTGCGGAAAGACTAGAAGACGGGAAGCCGTTATCGCGTGATGAGCTTGCTGCGCTTAGCAGGAAGATACCCAAGCCCAAGATTACAGGTAGGAAGGAGCCTTCTGGAGAAGAGTTAGCTAGAGATATGGAGCAGGCAGTGAGGGCAGCAGACATAAAAGAAATGAACGAGGCGATAGAAGAAGGGAGGGCTAGAGATTGGGAGCAGGCAGTGAGGGCAGCAGACATAAAAGAAATGGAG